>Ga0182030_10000134_pt1 | contig 119242 bp, 107 predicted proteins | sample 812S3MmetaG_FD_121299 | JGI IMG/M metagenome (GOLD analysis project Ga0182030, IMG submission 121299) | Permafrost microbial communities from Stordalen Mire, Sweden - 812S3M metaG (Illumina Assembly) | ecosystem: Environmental > Terrestrial > Soil > Wetlands > Permafrost | place: Sweden... | reverse complement strand
TATCCCTCCTGTCGGCGGCGGGCGCGAACATAGCCTGGCATAGTGTGTTGCGGTAGACCCTTCTTCTTCCGCACGCTCTTGGATATGGAGCTGTGCCGCGAAGTCAAGTTCACCCTGCCAGGCCTGGCGGCGTTCCTCTCGTGTGCGTTCAAGCACGGCGTCCACTGCCTTGTCCAAGGTTTCCACCTGTGCCCAAACCTTAGTGTAGGGAGGCCCCGGCCATGCCAATGCGCATTCTGCAATTGTGTCGGCATTCATGCCGAACTCAGTTGTCGAGGCGACCTCGTCGCCCGCCTTGAGGAAGGCGTTGGCGAGGTCCAGGCCGAACGGCTTCAGCCAAGCAAAAGAACGTCCGCGTCGTAGTTGTCGGACATCCATGGGAGAATGTGGACAATAAAGCCCTCTAGCACGCGGCCACTCGGGTCGGCGGTCAAGACCTGGTTGATGTCAGCTTTCGAGAACTTTGGCGCTCTCCAACCGAAGTCGAAGCCTCCCCGACTTTTGGGTTTCGGCGCCCCGCGCTGCAACCAGCGCACAAGCCTACCAATCGGCGTCGCGCCACTCAGTCTCGAGTTGGCCGCCTGCCAAGCCCCCTGGAAATGGCCGGGCTTATCCACCGCGTCGAACAGTGCTTCGGTCAGAAACTTGTCGACGGCTTCAACCACATCAGTGTCGAGGTCAACGCCGCGATCATGCAGAGTCCTTGCGGCGTCGACCACGCGCTGTAGTTCGTTGAGCCAATCAGCCTCGGTGGGCACCAGTTCGCACATCGCATGCGCCACCACGTTTAGTGCGGTCTCAGCGGAGCGTGGATAGTCGCGAGCGAGGCATTCAAGGGCCTCAACGACCTTGCTGTGAGCGCTATAGGCACCGTCCTCACGGCGAGCGATCTGCGTCTGCGCCAGATATTCGGCGAGCTCGTCAAGGGCGATGTGCGGCACGGAGGGTTTATCCACTGCCCTTCGTAGAGCGCGTAAGCGATCAGGGTGTAGGTCACGGGAGAGGCGCAGCAACGCCCAAAGCACCGTGGCTCCTCGTACCCCAGCATCGCCGAACCCTCGTACCTGATCGACAACAACGTCACGGCGACTGTCAGTCTGCGCCCGGTCAACTAGTGCGGCGATGTCAGCAGCGGCCGGGGTCTGGATGGAGATCAGTTCACGCGCGAAGCCGTCGATCTCCATCGGCGTGTGTAGGTCGCGCAGCAGACGCGCCTCGTGCTGGCGCGCCAGGTCCTGCCGCCAAGAGCCAGAGTTCTTCAATTTGCCATGCAAAATCGCGCGTCGGGCGGTTTCGTCGTAGGCCTGGTCGTCGATCGTAACAAGCCGATCCGCCCAAACCGGCGCCGGTTGGTGTCCGAGCGCTAAACGATAGATCTCAGTGCGTGAGGTGATCACGAACTGCTTTTCCGAAGAGGCTTGCCGAAGGAGGGCAGGCAGGCCGCTCGTCCACCGATCAGCCGCCCTGGAATCTAGTCCTGATTGGCCCCAAGGGTCCTCCAAGTGAAAGAGGACCCGTCCAGGCTTCGCCAGGGCGGCCTCGATGGCGCCGACGCCCTCGGTCTCCCGGATCGCCTCGAAAGGCGGGCTCGCCTGACGACGATCATAAGCCAGGCTTTTGGCCGTCAGTGACTTCCCATATCCCGAGGGTCCGACTAGCAGCACGGCGCCCAGCTGCTTCAGCAATTGCTCAGCCTGACGGCGGGTCGAGGGTGGCACATAGTAGGTCAACTCAGGATCGGGGTGCGGTAGGCCGCCGAGGCTTTCCACAACCTTGCGAATGTCGTCCCGCCGGAGCGGGTCAGGGACCTCAAGCAGGCGATCCTCTACTAAACGCTTCAGCCGGTCGACGCATTCATCGAGATGCTGTCGTGGCAAGTGGAGCTGCTCTGTGAGCAGCGCGTCGATGCGACGTCGCGTTTCCGCTGGCGTCATCAGTTCAATCAAACCGAAGCGTCCCGACAAGCTGTCCTTGTCGGCTTGAGTCTTCAAATCGAGGTTAGTCGGCAGGAAGCTCGATGCCGGGCTCTCGCCCGGCCGTTGGACGCGGCCGTGGGCCAATACTTGGTCGACGCTCGTATTTGTGATGAAGAGGTAACGACGGTTCGAACGCTGTAGCAACAGCGCCTTGGCGCGGAGGCGCGAGGGGGGACCTCGCGACCCTTTGTGTGGCTGGTCTTTGACGACCAATGCAAAATCCTTGGCACTCCAATGTCCTGCGCCCCTCAGTTTTATCTGGATGTGGAGTTCGGCGCCGACAACCCTTAGGTTCGTTTCCGCCTGCTCGGCCGGGACTTCTAGCTTGGCTTTGACGTCATCGTGTGACGCTGGTTCGACCACGATCTCGTGCGCCGAAGGCGTGGAGCCGAACATAAGATCGAGCGCCACCCAAACCGTTACCAACTTTTGATAGTCGTAGCCGCGGTATGTGGGGTTTGCGCCCCCTATGTCGCTGTCGTTGCTCACAATCCCCCCTCGGCTACTGCACACTGCGACCTGTCACCTGCCCGCCATACCTGTTTTTCGGTTCGACACTGCGGTACGGCCCCAGGTCAATCTCGAAAGTCTTCAATCCCAATGGCTCCTCTACGCCATAAGGGGCGCCGACGCATCAATTCTGAGCCGCCCAGCCCCTCGGAGGTACGGAGTCGTCCGTCCCAACGCCACTTTGCGCAGATCAACGCACGATTTCCTGAGTTCGCGGAATACGGCAGCACCACCGGCGTGCAGCGATGAATCGCGTTAACCCAGGCTGCGGGCGATGCGCCACGTGCGTCTCTGGAGTGACCAGGGAGTGACCACGCGCCAGACGTATTTTGGGGTCCAATAGACTTGCGGGAAGCGCGTAAGCCTCGGATTTGTTTCGAAAAAAATTGGCGCGCCCGACTGGATTCGAACCAGTGACCCCTGCCTTCGGAGGGCAGTACTCTATCCAGCTGAGCTACGGGCGCGTACTTGAAATCTTATCCCATTGCCGACGTGCCGCCGATCGGCTCTTGGTCACGCCCTGGTCACTCCGCCGGCAAGGCTTCGAAGCGACTCTTTCCAAGCGCCTGATCCTTCAGGATTATCCGCCCGATTCGAACCTCTGCTTGACTTCTTCGGAGGCTGCCACTCTATCCAGCTGAGCTACGGGCGCACTTGACCGGAACCGCGAAGTTTACCGCAACGGGGCGCCGGAATGCTCCTGCAGAGATTCCTAGTGTTTGTGCTCGCTCGCGGCCAGATCGTTGATCTCGGCGATCAGGTCCTCGTGGCTGCCGGCCTTGCCCATATCGGTGATGTACTTGCCGTTGACGACGATCAGCGGTACGCCTTCGACGTGATAACGCTGGGTGATCTCTTCCGCGCGCTGCAGGTCGGCGTTCACCGCGAAGGAGTTGTAGGCCTTGCGAAACGCTTCCGCGTCGATGCCGTTCGCCTTGGCGAACTGCAGCTGCTGCTGGAAGGTCTCATCCGGGGTATTGCCGACCAGCGGGGTCTGCCCCGCGTGCAGGGTGTCGAAAACCTTGTCGTCCAGATCATTGCGGCCGAGCTGCTTGAGTGTGTAGTAGAGCTGCGCATGGGCGCGGTGTACCGGTCCCCACATGACCGGGACCCGCACGAATTCGACGTAGTCGGGCTTGGTCTTGCGCCAGGCCTTGATGAATGGCTCGAGCGCATAGCAATGCGGACAGGCGTACCAGAACACTTCCAGCACTTCGACTTTGCCGGCCGCGACTGAAGTCGGCTGCGACGGGACCACCGGGTCGTAATTGACACCCGGCTTCCACCTGCCGTCCGGCAACTGGTGCTGCGCGGGCAGATCGGCAATCTTCTCGAGCGAAGTGCTGCCGACCGGGGCGTCATCGCTATCATCCGCCGCGTCCGGGGCGCTGGCTGCGGCCGCCGCGATGGCTGCGGAGCTGACCGGGGGATTGGCCAGCGCGGTCGTCGTGGCGGTCGCCGCCGTGGGGCCCGGCCCACTGTCCGCGTCGGCCGCCTGACCCTGCTGAGGGGTTTGCGTTGCGCTGGTCGTGGTCGTGGCCGCGGCGCCCAGCGTGCTGGGCGGAGCGGCCGTTTGACGGCCGCAGGCGCTGAAGCTCACGCTGAGCAGTCCGATCAGCAGGATGATGGATCGATTCATTCGATGAGCTCCGTGGGCTGCGGGGTTTAGCGCATGCCCTGGATATAGTCCCCGAGCGCCTTGATGTCGTCGCTGTTCAGACGCTTGGCAATGGTGGCCATCACATCACCGTTGCGACTGGTCGGAGCGCCCGGTTTCGCACCGCTGTAGCGGGCGCCGCTGGCGAAATCGCCAAGCTGTTTGGCCACGTAATCGGCGAACTGCGCGCGCAGCGCCGGGTAATCGGCCAGGGAATTGCCGCGGCCGACCGGGCCATGGCAAGCCGTGCAGGCTGGAATCGCGCGTGCCGCGTCCCCATAGCGATACAGTTTCTCGCCGGCACCCTCCGTCTTCGGATCCGCCTCGGCCCCCACGGGCGTCTGTGCCTGGTAGTACACCGCGACGCTGTCGATGTCCTTGTCACTGAGGAGACTGGTGATCTTCAGCATATCGGGGTTGATGCGCACACCGGCCTTGAACAGCTGCAGCTGCTCGGCGACGTAGACCGCATTCTGACCGGCAATCTTGGGCCATTGCGCGGTGGTGCTGTTGCCGTTGGGTCCGTGGCAGGCCGAGCAGGTTGCCACCTTCAGCGTCCCGGCTTCCACAGTGCCATCGGCAAAGGGCGTACCCTGTCCGAGGACATCAGCCGCCGTCGCGGCTTGCAGCGCGGCGCCGGAAATAATGGTCATGGTTGAAACCAGCCCGATCCAACCTGCTTTCCTGAAAGCCGACATGCTCATCCGTGCTCCGCGGGCGTGAGAGGTCGCGAATTGTACACTACGGATCTGAAGTACTAAGAGGTCCCACGCACGTGAGCCGGTTTCCAGAAGTGAGTTTCATGCTCAGCGCCGCCGCGGGCCCCCAGTTTCCGGCTGACCACGGTGTGGAGATTGCGTTTGCGGGCCGTTCGAATGCGGGCAAGTCCTCCGCGATCAATGTCATCACGGCACGCCATGGCCTGGCACGCACGAGCAAGACGCCGGGTCGCACGCGATTGCTGAACTTTTTCTCCTTGGGGGCCGACCGGCGCATCGTGGATCTTCCCGGCTATGGATTCGCGGAAGGGCCGCGCGAGGAACGCGCCGGCTGGAAACCGCTGATCGATGCGCTGCGCCCGCGGGAAAGCCTGAAGGGCTTGTTCCTGGTGGTGGACAGTCGGCGCGGGATTAGCGGCAGCGACCTGGAACTGATCGACTGGGCGGATCCGTCCCGGCGCCGGATCCATGTATTGCTGACCAAGGCGGACAAGCTGACGCGGGCCGAATGCACCAAGGCGCACGCGGCGGCGGTCGCCGCGTTGGCCGGACGCGCCACGGTGCAGTTGTTTTCGGCCTTGCGGCGCATTGGAATCGAGGATGCACAGGACCGGCTGCAAAGCTGGATTGAAACTGGCAGCGGATCCGGATAACAATAAAGGACCCCGGTGAACTCAAGCTTGAGCTCACCGGGGTTAGACTAACCCGGGACAGGTCTCGTGTACCGGGTTACCCGCCCAGGGAGGGAAGCGGGGAGTGCTTGGGACACTCATAGGATTGGATGAGGCGGGGGCTCGAAAGTTCAACAGGCCAAACATTAAAAACTGTTGAACTTTCAAGTGGTTGCACGGCCACTAGTTGCGGCCATACAACAATGGGGTGCTTCAGTGCGCCTCGTCCCAGTTGGCACCTACACCGGTATCCACCTTCAGCGGCACTTTCAGTTCCAGCGCCTGCGCCATGCGCGTGCGCACGGCCGCGGTCACTGCAGCGACCGCATCGGCCCGCACCTCGAGTATCAGTTCGTCATGCACCTGCATGATCAGGCGCGCCGGTGGTTTTTCAGCCTCGCACCACGCATCGACGCTGATCATGGCCAGCTTGATGATGTCCGCCGCGGTGCCCTGCATGGGCGCATTGATGGCGCTGCGCTCCGAATACTGCTGCAGCTGGCGATTGCTGGAGCGGATGTCCGGCAGATACAGCCGCCGCCCGCACACGGTTTCGACGAAGCCATCGCGACGCGCCTGCTCGCGGGTGTCGTCCATGAACTGGCGCACGCCGGGATAGCGGGCGAAGTAACGGTTCACATAGTCCTGGGCGGAGCCCCGATCGATGCCCAGCTGGCGCGCCAGGCCGAAGGGCGACATGCCATAGATCAGACCGAAGTTGATGGTCTTGGCGGTACGACGCTGGTCGGAGGTGACCGCGGTGGTGGCAACCCCAAACACCTCGGCGGCGGTTGCGACATGCACATCCAGGTCAGCCGAAAATGCGGCCAGCAGACCCGGGTCCCCCGACAGGTGCGCCATGATGCGCAATTCAATTTGTGAATAGTCCGCGGCCAGCAGCACGTAGCCGGGTGGGGCAATGAAGGCCTGACGGATCCTTCGCCCCTCGGGGCGGCGGATCGGGATGTTCTGCAGATTCGGGTCGGTCGAGGACAGTCGCCCGGTCTGGGCCACGGCCTGATGATAGGAGGTGTGCACGCGCCCGGTAGGCCCGTTGATCTGCTGCGGCAGCTTGTCGGTGTAGGTCGATTTGAGTTTGGCCAGCGTGCGGTAGTCCAGCACGATGCGCGGTAGCGCGTGGGCTTCGGCCAGCTCCTCCAGCACATCCTCGGCGGTCGAAGGCTGTCCGGTGGGCGTCTTGCGCAGCACCGGGATCTGCAGCTTCTCGAACAGAATCTGCTGTAGCTGCTTCGGGGATTCGATGTTGAATTCGACGCCCGCTTCGCGATGGGCCAGGATGAGCAGCTCCCGCAGCTGACCCTCGATCTGCCGGCTCTGCGCCGACAACAGCGTGCCATCGATGAGCACACCGCAGTACTCCATGCGCGTCAGCACCGGCACCAGGGGCTGTTCGATCTGCTCGTAGACGCGCGCGAGCGCCGGCAGGGTTTGCAGTTTCCCCCACAGCGCCCGGTGCAGCTGCAGCGTCACATCGGCGTCTTCCGCCGAGTATTCGGCCGCAGTTTCCACCGGCACCTGGTTGAAGGTCAGCTGCTTGGCGCCCTTGCCGGCGACCTGCTCGAAGGTGATGGTCTTGATGCCCAGATACCGCGCCGCCGTCGAGTCCATGTCATGACGCGTCGCCACGCTGTTCCATACATAGGATTCGAGCATGGTGTCGTAGCGCATGCCGCGGATCTGGATGCCGTGGTTGGCCAGCACGTGCGCGTCGTATTTCAGGTGATGCCCGAGCTTAGGTCTGTTCGCATCCTCCAGCAGCGGCTTCAACGCCGCGAGCACGCGCTGGCGCGACAGCTGCTCCGGCGCGCCTGCATAGTCGTGCGCCAGCGGCACGTACGCCGCGCTGCCCGGCTCGATGCAGAAGGAAACGCCGACTATTTCCGCGACCATGTAGTCGAGGCTGGTGGTCTCGGTATCGAACGCGAACAGCGGTGCGCTGCGCAGTCGCGTGAGCCAGCTCTCGAGCTGCTCCCAGGTCATCACGGTTTCATAGTGTCGATCCGGCGGGGTTGGCACCACCTCGGCGGCACTCCCTTCCGGCATGCCGGCCGGGACCGTGGCCTCCGCGCGCACCGTGCCGCCCGCCGCAGTACCTGTCAGCTGGCGCAGCAAGGAGCGCATTTCGTAGCGCGTGTACAGCTCCTGCAGAAGGGTGGTGTCGAGGGGCTGCGGTTTCAGATCCTCGAGGCCCAGCGGCAGCTCGACATTGGTGTCGAGGGTTGCCAGCTTGCGCGACAGAGCCAGTGTCTCCAGGCCGGCGCGCAGGTTTTCGCCCACTTTGCCCTCGATTTCCTGCGCATGCGCGATGATCCCTTCGGCGTTCTGGTATTTTTCAAGCCACTTGGCGGCGGTTTTCGGGCCCACCTTGGGCACACCGGGGATGTTGTCCGACGCATCGCCGACCAGCGCCAGATAGTCGATGATCTGTTCGGGCCACACGTCAAACTTGGCCTTTACTCCGGCGCGGTCCAGGCGCGAACCAGTCATGGTGTTGACGATGGTGATGGAGTCATTCACCAGTTGTGACATGTCCTTGTCGCCCGTCGAAATGATGACATCGTAGCCGGCGGCCTCGGCACGACACGCGAGGGTGCCGATCACATCGTCGGCCTCGACTCCCGCGATTCGCAGCAGCGGATGGCCCTGTGCCTTGAGGATGGTGAGGAGCGGAGTGATCTGCGCGCGCAGGTCATCCGGCATTGCCGGACGATGTGACTTGTAGGCCTCGAACAGATCATCGCGAAACGTGCGCCCCGGCGCATCGAAGACGATGGCCATCCGCGCATTTGCGAAGTCATTCGCCAGCTTCACCACCATGTTGAGCACACCGAGCACCGCGCCCGTGGGCTCGCCGGCGGCATTGCTCAGCGGCGGCATGGCATGGAAGGCCCGATACAGATACGAGGAGCCGTCGACCAGGACAAGAGTGGGCTTGGACATTTGGGGGGTATTGCGGATATTAAGTAATAGCGGGGTCCTGGAATTATATAGGCCGCTGTCAACGACCGGGACGCATGCCGCGCTTTATCTGCCTATGCGTGATTCCCCAGCCGCTGCCATCGCCACGAACCGCTTCGGCTTAGGTGCCCAGCCGGGTGAGCTCGCGGCCTGTGCGGCAGATCCGCGCGGCTGGTTGGAGGCGCAGCTGAAGGGGAACCCTGCGCTCATCCGCGATCCGGGGCTTGAGGGCACTGCAACGATGGTCGCGACCATTGACAAGGCGCGGGCGCAGAACCGGGAGGCGAAGGCCGAGGCAGCCGCGAACGCCGTGGTGAAGCTCGGCGAAATCTATCGTCCGGCCTACGTCGCGGAAGTGGCGGCGCGCCTGCGCCAGGCCGCGACCACCGATCGCCCCTTCCTGGAACGCCTCACGCAGTTCTGGAGCAACCACTTCGCGGTCTCCGTGGACAAGGCGGTGGTGCTCGGCGTGGCGGGCAGCTACGAGCGCGAGGCGATCCGCCCGAATGTGCTCGGCTCCTTCGCGCAGTTGCTGCTGGCCGTCGAACGCCACCCCGCGATGCTGCTGTACCTGGACAATTTCCGCTCGGTGGGTCCGGATTCAATGCTGGCCGGCCGCGCGCAGGAGCGCACCGGCAGAACCCTCGGCATCAACGAGAACCTTGCGCGCGAGATCATGGAGTTGCACACCCTGGGGGTGAATGGCGGTTACACGCAGGCGGACGTCACGGCCTTCGCCAAGGTGATCACGGGCTGGTCGATCGGCGCCGCCGGTAAGGGCATCGCCGGTGGCGGCCAGCCCGGGGAATTCTTCTTTCGGACCAATATCCATGAGCCCGCCACCCAGACCATCATGGGCAAGCGCTACCCGCAGCAGGGTCAGGCGCAGGGCGAGAGCGTGCTGCTGGATCTGGCGCGCAGCCCTGCGACGGCGCAGCACATCGCGACGCAGCTGGCGCGGCACTTCATTGCCGATGATCCACCGCCGCAGGCCGTGGAGCGCCTGGCGCGCGTATTCAACCAGTCCGATGGGGATCTGCCGTCCCTCTACCGGGCGCTGATCGCGGAGGAGGCGGCGTGGTCGCAGCCGTTGTCCAAGTTCAAGACGCCCAATGACTACGTGATTTCGGCGTGGCGCGCACTCCAGATGCCGATCGATGACCCGCGCCAGGTGCCGCCGTTGTTCGCGAGCCTCGGCCAGCGGGTGTGGTCACCGAACTCGCCGGCGGGCTGGCCGGATCGCAGCGCGGATTGGGACGGCGCCTCGGCACTGATGCAGCGACTGCGCTGGGCGGATGAAATCGGGCAGCGCTTCGGCGCCAGCATCAACGCCGTGCAGCTGGCGCCGCAGATACTGGGCGCTTCCTTGAGTGACAATACGCGCCTGGCGTTGAGCCGTGCCGCGAGCGCGGCGCAGGCCGTAACCCTATTGATGGCCGTTCCCGAATTCATGAGGCGCTGAGATGGACACATTGGCGATGAAACGACGGCGGTTCCTCCAGGGCGCGGGCCTGGCCGCCGGTGGCGCACTGCTCAACACGCGTCTGTCCTTCGCCGGCACCGGCGGGGACTCGCGGCTGATTGTCGTGATCATGCGCGGTGCGGTCGATGGCCTGGCGGCCGTGCCACCGTACGGCGATCCGGCCTATGCGCGACTACGCGGCACACTGGCCATTGCCGCGCCGGGTGCCACCGACGGCGCCCTGCAGCTCGACAACCTTTTCGGGCTGCATCCGCAGATGATCTTTCTGCACGAATCGTTCGCCGCCGGGGAGCTTGCGGTGTTCCACGCGCTTGCGACGCCGTACCGCGATCGCTCCCATTTCGATGGGCAGGATGTGCTCGAGAGCGGCGTGCTGGTGCCGCACGCCTCCCAGACCGGCTGGTTGAACCGGGCACTGGCGACGCAGCCGCAGACGGGCGGCCGCGGCGAGCGCGGGGTCGCCCTGGGTTCGAACGTACCACTGATGATGCGCGGCCCGGCGCAGGTCGCGTCCTGGGCGCCGACGAAGCTGGCGGAGCTGGATGAGGACACGCTGCAGCGCATCGCGGATCTATATTCGCATGATCCCATGCTGGGGCAGCGGCTCGCGGATGCGCAGACGGCCAATTCGATGGCGGCCGGTGGGCCGCAGGACACGATGGGCGGTGCGGGCGGCAACCGCTACGAAGAGGTCATCCGCGCGACGGCGGGATTTCTGGCGAACGACTCAGGGCCGCGCGTGGCGGTATTCGACACGACGGGATGGGATACGCATGCGAACGAGGGTGGCGCGCGCGGTCAGCTGGGCACCCGGCTTGGCGCGCTCGATGCGGCGCTGCGCAGCCTGAAAACCCAGCTTGGCCCCACCTGGCGCAACACGGCCGTGCTGGCGGTGTCCGAGTTCGGCCGCACGGCGGCCGTCAATGGCACGGGGGGCAGTGATCACGGCACGGGCACGGCGGCATTTTTGCTGGGCGGCGCGGTGCACGGTGGCCGCGTGATCTGCGACTGGCCGGGCTTGTCCGCCGCGAATCTGTATCAACAACGTGATGTCGCGCCGACCCAGAACCTGCATGCGCTGCTCAAGGGCACGCTGGTCGATCACCTGGGCATCGCTCCCGGCGCGCTCAATGCGGTATTTCCTGACAGCGGCAGCGTCAAGCCGCTGCGGGATCTGTTTCGCGCCTAAGGTGGTGTGGAGGCGGGTGCCGACGCGGCAGCCGAGGAGCCAGCGGGCGAGGACGAGGTCCCGGCGTGCGTGGCCGCGGCCGGGCGGGTCACCACGCGCGCATTGCGGTCCGGCATGTACAGCGGACCGCGCTGACCGCAACCCGTCAGGCCCAGCAACGCGAACGCAATCAGGACGCGGGTGGCCATCCTTCGGGATCCTACTCTTTCAACTTCGCGGCGACGCGGCGGTAGGCTTCGCGAAACGGAATCCCTTCGCTGACCACCATGGCGTACGCCTGCTCGGCGGCATGGATGGAGGGGTCGAGCTCGATGTTCTGCGGCTTGAAGGACATCGCCGCGATGGCCGCGGGCAACAGGTCGAGGCTCTGGACGGCCAGGTCGATGCCGCGGAACAGTGGCGCCTTCAGCAGCTGCAGGTCGCGCTGGTAGCCTGAAGGCAGCTTCGCAAAGATGCCCAGCGCCTCATCGAGCGCGGCATGCGCCGTGGCGGTGCGACCGCGCAGCAGCTCGAACACATCTGGATTGCGCTTCTGCGGCATGATGGAAGACCCGGTCGTGAACGCATCCGGCAGCGCCACGAAGCCGAACTCCTGCGTGTAGAACAGCAGCACATCCGCAGCGAAGCGTCCCAGGTCCAGCATCAGCAGCGTGATTTCGAACAGCAGGTGCGCTTCGGCCTTGCCGCGCGACAGCTGCGCGGCGGTCACCGGTGTCTGGGTCGAGTCGAAACCGAGGTCCGTCGTCGTCGCATCCCGATCCAACGGCAGGCCCGGCGTGCCGTAGCCGGCGGCCGAACCGAGCGGGTTGCGGCCGAGTCGGCGCAACACGCCTTCGAGATTGTCCGCATCATCGCGGATCTCGGCGGCAAAGCCACCGGCCCACAACGGCACCGAACTGGGCATGGCCTGCTGCATATGGGTATAGCCGGGCAGCACGGTGCCGGGTTCGCGGGCGCTCAGCTCATCCAGTGCGCTCGCCACGCGTCGAGCCGCGGCGGCGAGCTCGCGCGTCGCATCGCGCAGATACAAGCGCAGCGCAGTCAGTACCTGGTCATTGCGCGAGCGGCCGAGGTGAATCCGTGCTCCGGCCGCGCCGATCTTCTGCGTCAGCCGGGTCTCCAGCGCCGTCTGCCCATCTTCGTCGGCCAGCTCGATGCGCCACTCGCCATTGGCGTGCGAACGCGCCAGATCATTCAGCCCCGCCGTGATCGCGGCGAGATCTTCCTGTGACAGCAGGTTCTGGGCATGCAGCATGCGCGCATGCGCCAGCGACGCCCGTACGTCGTAGGGGACCAGGCGTTCATCCAGCACCGAGTCGTCGCCGGCCGTGTAGGCCAGAACGCGCGCATCCAGCGCCGCACCTTTGTCCCAAAGCCGCGTCATGTCAGGTGCTGCTCGTTGGCCGGCAGCGCGTCGATGTCATCGACGATCAGGGTGCCGGTGCCTTCGTTGGTGAACACCTCGCCGAGGATGCCTTCGGGTGAGGCGTAGGACACCACGTGCACCCGGCGCACGCCACCCTTGAGGGCGTTTTCGATGGCGCGTGCCTTGGGCAGCATGCCGTCGCTGAGGCTGCCGCAGTCGCGCAGCCGCTGCAGGCCCTCGAGGTCGGTATACGAAATCAGTGAGCCCGGATCATCAAGCCGCTCCAGTATCCCCGGTGCGCCGGTGCACAGAATCAGCTTTTCGGCTGACAGTGCGGCGCCAATGGCGGCAGCGACGGTGTCGGCATTGATATTCAGGAGCGTGCCGTGCGCGTCGGCCGAAAGCGGGCTGATGACCGGCAGATAGCCGTCATCCAGCAGGTTGCGGATGGCCGTGGTGTCGATGCGATCGATGTCGCCGACCAGGCCATAATCGACCAGTTCACTGCTGCCTTCGAGCTTCACCGGCTTGCGCTTGTGTGCCTGGACCAGACCCGCATCCACGCCACTCAAGCCCACGGCCTGGACGTCGAGCTCACGGCAGATCGCCAATATTCGGGTGTTGATCAGGCCATTGAGTACCATCGAGGTGACCTCGATGGACTTCTCATCGGTCACCCGCCGGCCCTGCACCATCTGCGCCTTCACGCCCATGGCCTCCGACACTTCGGTGACCTGCGGGCCACCGCCATGCACCATCACCACGCGCACGCCCATGTAGTGCAGGATGCTGATCTGCTCGATGAGCGACTGGGTCAGCGCGGCATTGCCGAACACGCCGCCGCCGGCCTTGATCACGAAGGTCTTGCCCTTGTACATGCGGATGTAGGGCGCGGCGCTGCGCAGCGCGCGGATGGCGGCCGTCTGGTCGGTCCGATGCATGATCACTGATGGTCTCCCTTGAGCATTTTGTACAGCACCGCGATCTGCACGACCAGGCGGTTGTGGGCCTCGTGCAAGACGATGCTGCGTGGCCCGTCCAGCACTTCATCGGCGACGGCCGTGTTGCGTCGGACCGGCAGGCAGTGCATCAGCCGGCAGGCCGGGTCAGTGGTGTTGAACCATTGGTTGGTCACGCACCAGTCGGTGAGTGATGCGCGCAATTGCGCATCGCCATCGGCGTCGCCGTAGCAACGGGTGGCACCCCATTCCTTGGCGTAGATGATCTGCGCGCCTTCGAGCGCCTCGCGCCGATCCGCCGTCTCACTCACCGAACCGCCGGATGCGCTCGCGGCGCGGCGCGCTTTGTCCATGAGCGGCGCCGGCAGGGCGAAGCCTTCGGGCCGCAATACCGTCACGTGCATGCCGCGCATGGCCGCCATATGCAGCGCGGTGGCCGGCACCGCCAGCGGCAGCGCGCGCGGGTGCCACACCCACGACAGCACGAAGCGTCCCCGGCGCGACACCTTTACATCATCCATCGTCTTCCAGTCCGCGAGGGCCTGGCACGGATGACTCATGGCCGACTCAAGGTTGATCAGCGGCTTGTCGATGAGCTGTGCCATCGCCGTGAAGGTCGATTCGGACAGATCCGCCTGCAGATTCTTACCGTCGGCGAAGGCGCGGATCCCCAGGGCGTCGCAGTAGGAGGCGAGCACCGGCAGCCCCTCGCGCACATGTTCGGCGGCTGCGCCGTTCATCACGGCGCCGAGCTTCGTCTCCATCTGGTAGGTGCCCTGGCCGGGGGTGATCACGAAGGAGCTGCCGCCCAGGCGTGCCATGCCCGCCTGCATCGAGGCCAGGGTGCGCAACGAGGCGTTGAAGAAAAGCAGGCCGAGGATCTTGCCGGCCAGCGCCTGCGGCTCGGGTTTGTCCTGCAGGCGCTGCGCCAGCGCCAGCAGTTCGACGATGTCTTCGCGCGCAAAATCCGCGAGATCCAGGAAGCGCTTCATTTGCCGAGACTCAGCAGGGCGGCCCGCAACAGGTCCACATGCTCTTCCGTAAGAATGAAGGCCGACAGCAGCCGCAGCACGTTCGGATCGGCGCTGGTGCCGGCCAGGATGTTGCGTGCCAGCAGCTCGCGCTGCACATCCTTGGCGGGTCGGCTGGTGCGCAGGCCCGTGAGGTGGCCCGCGCCCTGGTGACCGATCACCGGCCCGACGATGCATGTCTTGCGCACGTAGGCGCTGACACGTCGCACCTGTTCCAGAAGATTCTCGGATTCGATGGCTTCGATGACGGCCTCGATGGCGGCGCAGGCCAGCGGTCCGGCACCGAAGGTGGTGCCCAGGGCATCCATCCTTATTGCCGCGGCGACCTTGTCCGACATCATCAGGGCCGCGCACGGGAAGCCATTGCCCAGCGCCTTCGCAGTCGTGATCATGTCCGGCGTGACGCCATACATGTTGGCGGCGAAGGGATATCCGGTGCGGCCGACCCCGCATTGCACTTCATCGAAGATCAGTGCAGTGCCCGTGGCATCGCAGCGCTGGCGCAGGGCCCGCAGGTATTCCGCACCCACATCAAAGGCACCGCCCACGCCCTGGATCGGTTCAACGACGACGGCGGCGGTGCGCTCGGTAATCTCGCGGGTTATCCCCGTGAGATTGTCGCGCGGGATGAATGCCACATCGAAGGGTGCGCGCGGAAAGCCGTACCAGGTCTTGGCGGCGCCCCAGGTGAGGGCGCCGGCGGCGGCCGTGCGGCCGTGAAAGCCGTGTTCGAGGGCTACGACTTCGCAGCGACCCGTCATGCGGAACGCCATCTTCAACGCATTCTCATTGGCCTCGGCGCCGCTGTTGATGAAGAACACGGTATTGAGGCCCAGGCCCGCAAAGCGCACCAGCCGATCCGCCGCGCGCAGGCGCACGTCCATTGGCACGGCATTGCTCTGGAACTGGCAGGAACGCGCCTGCTCGCTGATCGCCCGGGTCCAGCCCGGATGACCGTAGCCGAGCGCCGCGACGGCATGGCCGCCATACAGATCCAGCACGCGGCGCCCGTCGCGGGTGTTCAGCCAGACCCCTTCGGCGCTGACCACCGGCAGTGGATACTGGGCAAAGACCTGGGCCAGATGATCGGGTATGCCGGCCGGGGCGACCGGCGCGGAAAGGGCTGTGGTTGCGTTCATGATTTCTCTTCAGGTCCAACCCGGCGCCGGTGCCAGCAGGCCGCTGGTCTCGGGCAGGTCAAACAGCCGGTTCATCCATTGGACGGCGCCGCCGGCGGCACCCTTGGTGAGATTGTCGACCACGCACAGCACGGCGACGGTGCGGCCATTGGTCACCGCGGACAGGTGCGCGTAGTTGCTCGTGGCAACGTTCTTCACGCGCGGCGCAGCGTCGGTCACGCGCACGAAGGGCGAGTCCGCATAGAACTCCCGCAATATATCCAGCACCTGCGTCGTATCGCGGGCCGCGGTCAGGGTCCCTTGCACCGTGACATGGATGCCGCGCGCGTAAGGTCCGGAAAGCGGCACAAACGCGAAGTCCGCCGCGACCCCCGACGCTGCCAGCGCGCACGCTGCAACCTCCGGCGCATGGCGATGCACCAGTGCGTTGTAGGCATACAGGTCGCTGTGCCGCAGCGGATGATGCGTGCCCTCGATCGGCTTGCGCCCCGCGCCGGTGCTGCCGGTGATGCCGGTGACGAACAGCGTCGGCGACAGCAGTCCGGCTTTCAGCAGCGGCACGCTCGCCAGCAGCATCGCGGTGGCAAAGCAGCCCGGATGTGCCACGTGAGGGGTGGGCAGGATGGCCAGATGTTCCGGCAACGCACAGGTGAATTCTTTTAAGCGCCGCGGCGCACCGTGCGCGTGCTTGTACACCGTCTCGTAGGCCGCTTCGCTGGCGAAGCGATAGTCCGCGGAGATGTCGACGACCCGCGGGGCGTGCCCCGCAGCGGCCGCGATGTTCAGCAACGAGTCGATCAGAGCGGCCGCGGCGCCGTGCGGAGCGGCGCAGAACAGCGCCGGGTCCGGCAGTTCGCGCAGCAGGGACTCGATCTGGGCCTGGGACTGAAAGCGGGTCTGCGGCCAGGTGCTGGCCAGATGCCCGAAGGCCTTCGCGACCGGTTCGCCGGGCTGGCTGTCCGAGAGGACGCCGGCGAGCTTGAAATGCGGATGGGCGGCCAGCAGTCGCAGCAGCTCGCCTGCGACATAACCGCTGCCCCCCAGCACCACCGCGGGAATGGAGCGGGGCATGTTCATGCGGTGCCGGTGGCCGCGACGGGTGGCGCGCCGTCATTGGCCGCATCAGACACCGGCGTCTTCAGGCCCAGATATTTTATGAGGTGGTCGCCGAGTGCGGCACCGTTCCCCAAGGCATTGAAGGCGGCGACCTTCATCTGCTCTTCAATGATCTGCACCCCCACGGCGTTATCGGTGGACGGCCCAGTCACCACGCAGGGGTCGATGCCGAAGCGATCGCGCAATAAGGTGACTCCGCCCCAGGCAGCCACGGGATCGTTGGCGGACAACACGACGCCGGTGATGGCGGCCCGGATATCGGGGCATTCCAGAATCGAGTCCACGCCGTAGGCGCCCAGCAGGCCATCCCCCAACTCGAACACAATCACGTCCGGCTTGTTGGCCGCCAGTTCCGTCAGCATGGTGCGGGTCAAAGCCGGCCCGTTGGCACGGGTGGTCGTGACCACGCCCAGATCCGTGAAGATGAGTGAATTGCGCGCCCCGGCATCCTCCATCGCGAGTATGTCGCGACGCAGGGAAACGCCCGTGGCCTTGAAGGCATCGATGGTCAGGCCACGGCGACGCATGCGGCTGATGATGGCGCAGGCGGCTGCCGTCTTGCCTGCCTCCATGCAGGTCCCGGCCAGCGCAATCACGGGTACGCCGGCGGTGTCGAGCTTGCTGTTCTGATCGAGTTTGCGGCCGCCGACGCGAGCCGGTATGCCGATGCGTTCGCCCAGGTACGGGAATGTCAGTACGCCGCCCAGGACGCGACAATCAAATGGCTTGCCCTTGTCGGGGTTTGCCGAATCGCACACGCCCAGCACGCCACCAATGTTCAGCATCTGGATGATATCGCCGGGCTTCACGCTTTCCGGAACGTGGCCGGAATAGCCAAACAGTGCCTTGCGATGCCCGAGCGCGCCGATGACGACATCACCCTTGCCGACTTTTGCCATGCGACCGCTGGTGAGCTCGAGGGTGTTGTAGTTGGCCTTGTTGCTCAGTATTTCAACGACCACGACCACGCCTTCCTCCGCCGGTATATCGGCGGAGATGCGCACTTCGCGTCCCAGTCCGCAGGCCTGGGTGATTGAGGCGATCTTGTCGACGACCACACTTCTCACGGGGGTGCTCTCCTTGAAATACTTTGTTGGGCTCAGGCGCCCTGGCCGGCGCGCCGATGGAACACACCGGTCAACGACACGATCTTTGAAAACCCGAGGGCATCGGTGGCGGTCCATTCGCCCGCCGCCTCGCCGTAGACGCCGCGCGAGGCGGCCAGCAGTGAGAATGGCGAGTCCACGCCCTCGACGAACAAGTTGCCCGGCCGCATCAACACATGCACATCGCCGGTCACGCGTTCCTGCGAGGACACCAGCAGGGCTTCGATGTCTCGGCACACGGGGTCGAGCAGCTGGCCCTCGTGCACCAGGTCACCGTAGGGATTGGCGACCAGCTCCTTGATGCGCTGCTGGCGCGCGGTCAGCACCAGCTTCTCGAGTTCGCGGTGCGCCGTGAGTAAGGTCTCGGCGGCCGGGGCTTCGAAGGCCACGCGGCCCTTGGTGCCGATGATGGTATCGCCGAGATGAATGCCGCGACCGATCCCGAACTTCGCACCGATGATCTCCAGCTCCTCGATCAGCGCCACCGGGTCGAGCCTGCGCGCATCCAGCGCACTGGGCCGACCCTTCTCGAAACTGATGGTGTGGCGCTCGGGCGCCTGCGGCTTGGTGAAGGCATCGCGCGAAAGCACCCAGGCCTCATCCGGAATGCTGCCATGGGAGTTGAGCGTTTCCTTGCCACCGATCGTGACGCCCCACAGGCCGCGATTCACGGAGTAGGCGGCGCCCCAGGGCGGCACGGGGAGCTTGCGCGCCTCCAGGTACGCCAGTTCATCCTTGCGCTGGAAGGCGTGATCGCGCACGGGTGCGAGCACGGTGAGCTCCGGTGCGAGCGTGCGCAGCGCGACCTCGAAGCGCACCTGGTCATTGCCGGCCGCGGTGCAGCCGTGGGCGATGGGGTTGGTGCCTAGCTTGCGCGCCATGAGCGCGATGGTCTGGGCCTGCATGACGCGCTCGGCGCCCACGCACAGCGGGTACAGCTGGCCACGGCGCACATTGCCCATGATCAGGAAGCGCAGCACCTGCTCGAAATAATCGGCACGCGCATCGATGGTGTGGTGCTCGATGGAACCCAGCGCGCGCGCGCGCGAGGCCAGCGTGCCGGCCGTCGCCGCATCGATGCCGCCGGTATCCACCGTCACCGTAATGACGGGGCGGCCGGTGTTTTCGGCCACCCAGGGCACCAGGAAGGAGGTGTCAAGACCACCCGAATAGGCGAGAACAATGGGCTCGGCACCCTTGGCAACAGAATTGGGCATGTTTTTCAGACTCTGAAGTTCGAGCGGAGGCGCGCGATGAGCTGCGCCTGGGCAGGCTCACCGTTGGTGGCCACGAATATGGTGTCGTCGCCGGAAATGGTGCCGACGACTTCGGGCCATTCGGCCTTGTCGATGGCCACTGCAACGCTGCCGGCTGCACCGATCGTGGTCCTGACCACGGTCAGGCAAGTCCCGGCGGGGAGGATCTGCCGGACAAACTGCGCCAGCGCGCCGAAATCGCCATTGGCGCGGGTGATCTCATCCGGAGGCATGACGTAGCGGCCGCCCGCCTTCAGCACCCCGAGGTCGCGCAGGTCGCGGCTGATCGAAGACTGCGTTACCGCATAGCCGTCGCGCTGCAGCATATGCACCAGGTCGCCCTGCTTATGCACGAGACCGTTGCGCAGGAGGCGCACGATGGCATTACGGCGGTCGAACTGCTGGGTATCGGAAAGCACGGCCAGGCCTGCTGCATAAAGTTGCGCGTATTATGCATATAAATGCAGGATGGTCAAGGGCGCAGCTTGAAGACCCACAAGGTCGTTCCCGCGGGGGGATCGATGATCTCCGGTGTCAGGCTTCGGGTGCCGGAGTCGAAGGCACCGCCGCCGCCGGCGACGACGACCAGATATTGGATGCCATCGACACCGTAGCTGGCTGGCGAGGAACTGGGCGATGCGTTCAGGACGACCTGCCATAACAGCTTGCCGTTGGCTGCGTCGTACGCGCGCAAATGTCGATCGCGCGCGCCGCTGAATACCAAACCCCCCGCGGACGCCAGCAGCGAGCTGGCGACAGGCGCGCGTTGGCGCTTCGACCAGATGACTTTCCCGGTCTTCAGGTCCACTGCATCGACGCGGCCGAAATTGCCGTCATTGCCCGGCTTCGGGCGAGCCCGCAGGCGCATGTCCTGGCCACCGCCGGCGATGGTCGAGGCGTCGCGTGCGACCCAGCTGTAATCCATGCAGTCATTGTCGACGAGGGGCACGTAGAGGTAACCGGAACTGGGATCGAACGCCGTCGTCGGCCAGCTGCGAGCGCCTGTGGCCGTGGGGCAGATCAGATCGGTACGGCCCGCCTGCGGCTCGAGCGCCGGGTTGATGATCTTCTTACCGGTATTCGCATCGATTTTCGCGACCAGATTCTGCAGCCCCAGATCCTTGGAGAACGCATAGTGGCCGTTAACCCGGTTGACGGCGTCGAAGATCGCGCTCTTGCCGCCGGTTACGAGCAGCTGGGTGGACTTGCCGTTGACGGCCAGCGTGATCAGCGATTGCTCGAATGCCCAGTCCAGATCCCAAACGTCGCGGTTCATGTGCTGGTAGTACCAGGAGAGCTTGCCGGTATCGGCATCGAGCGCCACCGTCGAATCGGTATAGAGCGCATCGTTATTCGACAGGGTCTGGTGTGCGCGCGGCGCCAGCAAGGTGCCGACATCGTAGGTGTTACCGGTGCCGAAATAGACCAGGTTCAAGTCGGGATCATAGCTGCCGATCGACCAGACGCCGGACCCATAGCGCTCGCCGGCAGGGGCGCCATTCCAGCTGTCGCCACCCGGCTGGCCCGGCCGCGCGATGGTGTTGAAACGCCATATCTCGGTGCCGCTTTGCGCGTCCAGGCCGACGATGAAGTCACCCCCGCCGGTATTGATGCCCAGGCTGACCCCGACGATGACCTTGCCGCGAACGAGCAGTGGCCCACCGGAAATATGGAAGTACGCGCCATCAAACAGTCCGGGGCGCGAGCCGTGCTCGGCCGTAACGACCGCGCGATCCCAGCGCAGATCGCCGCTCTTCAGGTCCAGCGCAATGACGTGCCCGTCGGCCGTGGGCGCATAGAGTTTGTCCTGGTAGATCGCCAAACCGCGCATGCGTGCATCGCGGCCGCTGTGCAGCTCTTCGGGCAATGCGCGAATGTATTGCCACAGAATGGTGCCATCGGCGGCGTTGATCGCTTCGATCGTGTTGCCGCTTTCGATGAACAGCACGCCGTCGTGGACCAATGGCGCGGTCTCATTGGCACTGGGTGGCAACGCCAAGGTCCACGCGACACCCAGATTGCGCACCGTGTGCGTATTGATCTGAGCGAGCGGGCTGTAGCCGAGCGTGGCATAGGTGCCGCGCCACATCAGCCAATCGCGGGCGGCCGGCGCGCGCAGCATCGCATCGGAAACCGGCGTCATCCTCCCGAGCAGGGCTTTTCTCGCCCCCACGGCGGCATGATAAGCAGCGTCCTCATTGTCGAGGCGACCGGCCCCGGCGGCACGCCGGACCGCCGCCGTCACCGGCACGCTCAAGACGAGTTCCGCAGCCCCGGCTTTTTCACCGTTCTCCCGCAGCAGGTATGCGCCGAGGTCCGCATAGGTGCGGCTGTCGAGACTGCCCGGGCTCGCCGGCGGCATGCGCTTGATGATCGCGGACCATAAGGCCTCGGCCGACTGATCGTGCCAGCGCGCCTTGAATGCCGGTCCCGCCACGGGCGGCCCGAACTGTCCGTCATTCAGATGCGGTCCGTGACATGCGGCGCAACTCTCGGCATAAATGGTTTGGCCGCGCCGGGCCTGTTGCGCTGTGAAGCCGACAGGACCCCCGTGGTCGAACAAGGATTGCCCGGCAGCGGCGCCCGCACAGCAGGCCGCTGCCGCCAGCCACCCCGAGCGGGCATACCAACCAGACGGTTTCATCCACCGCATCGCTTTTATTGCCTCGCTTCGAAAGCGCCGGCGATGTGCAACGTCACCTCATCACCGACCGCGGGCAGATCGGTCCTTATGGCGAAGTCGCCGCGCCTGATCGTGCCGGAGGCTTCAAAGCCGACCGTGTACACCTTGGACAATGGATTGACGCCGGCGCCGACCAGCTGCACCGTGAACACCTCGGATTTCGTGACGCCGTGCAAAGTCAGATCGCCGGTGACCCGGGCTGCCGCGCCCCCGGTGCGCACGATTTTTCTGGAGACGAAAGTTGCGGTGGGGTACTTCGCCACATCGAACCACTGATCGTTCTTCAGCTCGCTTGTCAGCACCGATACCGTCGTGGTCAGGGACTGCGTGGAAATAGACATGTCGAGTTTCGAGTCGGCGAGTTGCGTGGGATTGAGCTGCAAGGTGCCAGACGCCCCGGCAAAAATTCCGTAGAAATTGGTGAAGCCGAAATGCAATAGAGAGAATACGACCTGCGTATGAGCAGGATCGGCCCGGTAGGTCCCCGCCCGCGTATTTTCAAAATTGACCGACTGCGCGAATGCACTGGTGCTGAAGGCCGCGAACGCCACCAGCGTCGCGCGCCAAGCAACGAAGAAAGTCGATTTCATGAACAGCAAGCTCCTATGTTAGATCCGCGACGCCGCATCAGCCGCGGGCCACTCGCCGCGGCGCAGTGTCCAGCCACTCTCACCGGTCAGCGCGCCGCTGGCATCGAAGCGCCGCTCCTGCACGCACAGCGAGCCGTCATGGCCGATCATCACCAGCGTCGAGCAGCGCGTGCCGAACAGCGGATGCAACACGAAGGGTGAGGACAGTATTTCAACCCATTCCGGTGTCAGCGGCCGCGCATTCTCGGGGGTGTCGGACACGGTACGAGTGCGGTCTGCGAGCATCGCGAACAGTGGTTCGATGGCCTCGCGCGACGGCGCGGTGTTGCGCGCTGCGCGCGCCGCGTTCTGTTCGGTCAGCCATGCCGTGAATTTCGCGCGCACGCGGGTGAGTTTCGGCCAGGGCGTATCGAGCAGCAGATTGCTCAGGCCATGGATCCCGCGCCCAAGCGCACGCGAATACTGCGGTGCGCGATTCGAGGCGTACCAAAGGCTATCCGCATCATTCAGCAGCAGGTTGAAGCCCGCGTACCGCTGGGCGTCCGGTTCCAGCTGCCCGAGGAACATCTCAGGACTGGACCTGTGTGCGAGCCACTGGGGGCTCAGGCCGCCGCGGCTGGGCGCATCGGGGCGTCTGGGCTGCACATCGCGGAAATTGGTGACGACGCCGAAGCGCCGTTCGCGATCCACGGCCAGCCACGTGCCCTGTGCCGACAAATCGCGGCCGGCGAGTATGTGCGGCGCATCGTTCCACACCCCCATCGGCGCCGTGGGCCGCGCGTGGAACTCATCGCGGTTCGCCGCGACGATCAGCCGATAGCGTGGATGAGCCTGCCAGGCCAGCATCAGAAGACACATCTTTAGGGCTTTAGACCTCGTCCAGCCAGGCGCCGATCAGCCGCCGGGCTATGGCCTGCGGGGGTGGCAGCAGGATTTTCCCGGCCAACAGGTCCTCACGCGAGAACCACTGCACGTCCGCAAGTTCGCTGCCGCGGTGGATCTCGCGTTGCGCGCCGGCGGTGGCCCGGAAACCCAGCATCAGCGATGCCGGAAATGGCCACGGCTGGGAGGACTGATAGTAGACCTCATCCACATCGACGCCGGTCTCCTCGCGAACCTCGCGTGCGACCGCATCTTCAAGGCTCTCGCCCGGTTCGACGAAGCCCGCGATGGTCGAGTAACGGCCGGCCGGCCAGCTAGGCTGCCGGCCAAGCAATGCCCGATCGCCATCGCTGACCAGCACAATGATGGCCGGATCCAGCCGCGGGAAGAAGTCATGGGGTGTGTCGGGATCCGTGCAACGCAGCACATGTCCGCCGCGCATCGGCCGCGTTGGCCGGCCGCACACACTGCAGAAGCGCTGCCGGGATCGCCACAGGGAGATGCCACGCGCATATGCCAGCAGGGCCGATTCGGGAGCCGGAAGGAGGGCCGCCAGCGGCCGCAGCTCGGCAAGCTCCGTCGCCACCGGCAGGGCGGTGGGCGAGTCGGCCGGCAGATCAATCAGGATGCACCAGGCATCCTCAAACCGACCCAGCAGCACCTGAACGGTTTCATCCGCGTCCCGGACGATGGGGTGTCCCGCGGGAAGAAAGGCAATCCGGGCCGATTGCGGCGCTTCGGTGGCATGCAGCAGGTGCTGTCCCCCCACCGACAAAACATAACGTGTGGTGGGGTCGGCGCGGATCGCTTCCAGGGCAGCCGCGTCCTCGCGCACCTCCGAGCACCGGTCGATATAGGGTCCGGCGAAGAAATTGGGCGCATTGCGGTGCGGCATGGGCGCGACTCAAGCCAAGGCCATGCCGCATAGTAGCAGCGAGGGACTTCTTTACCATGCGGGATACTGCAAAGAGCATGTCGGGCGCTGGCAGGGAAAGTTAACAAGTGTTCATCAGTTCGACGCGCGCAGGCGGTGAGGCTGTGCCGTGCGCTACTATTTGGGCGCCACAACTACGCATTGGAGTTCACATGAGACAGGTCATCCGTTTCTTCATCCTTGCGAGTGCGGCGGCGCTTGTTGCGTGTGCAACCCAAGCTCCGGCGCCGGCGCCTGAAAGTCATCAGCTTGCGGTTGTTACGACCGACACGGCGCACCCGGGATTGAAGACCAACGGCTATCAGAAGAAGGTGGTCGATGGCCAGCAGATGTACTGCAGAAACGATTTGGTCACCGGCTCGCGCGTCGAGCGAGAAGGGGAGAAATGCTACACGGCGGATCAGCTGCAGGAGATCCAGGACAATAGTCAGAAGTTCATGGACGCCGTGCAAGGACACGGCACCCAGTCCACCGCGACGGGTACGCCCGGCTCCGGGCATTAGGAGATCCGACTCGTGCAATGGGGGGCAATCCCTGATCGGATGATTGAAATGAAACAGGTCAACCGTTTTTTCATCCTGGCCAGTGCGGCGGCGCTGGTTGCCTGTGCCACCGCGCCAGCCCCGGCGCCCGGGACGCCAGCCGCTCCGGCCGGCTATTACACCAAGGCGGTCGGGAGCCAGCAGTTGTTCTGCAGAAACGATCTGATCACGGGCTCGCGCGTTGAGCGTGAAGGGGAAAAGTGCTACACCGCCGATGAGTTGAAGGCCATGCAGGACGCCAACCAGGCCGCAGTCAACGGCTCGCTGTCAGCGCAACATGGCACTCAATCAGTTCAATAAGGTTTGGGGGGCGGGCAAAACCTGCTTGGATGACATCTCACGGCAGTGTCAGTGCGATGAGCTCACCGGGATGGTCCTTCGCACCGATGGCGACGACGATGTACTGTCGTCCATATACGGCATAGGTCATCGGTACCCCTGACTGATTGGCCGGCAACGTCATCTGGCTGAGGATGGCTCCGGTTGCTTTGTCGTACGCGTAGAACTTGTTACCGCCGCCGCCGGCGCGATACAGCCCGCTGCCTTCACCGGCGAACAGCAGGCTCTTGGTCACGAGCAGTCCCACCTGGTCGAAGGACCCGGTACGCGGCAGCTTGATACCGGCCAGTGCCGTATTGTTCGTCGCCCATTCCGGCGTCGCGCTGTTCGGTATCGCCCACAGGTGATCGCCCGAGTTGAGGTCGATGGCGGTGATCCGCCCCCAGGGCGGTTTGATCAATGGCAAGCCATTGGGTCCACCCAGGGAGCCATGGGGGAACCCTTCGCCGTACACCCCGACGTAGCGCTCGTCGGAGATCTTTGGATCCGCGTGCAAGCCGATGGGACACACCGATGAGATCGAGCTGACGTAGAGGATCCCGGTCTCAGGATCGACCGCGGCCCCCTGCCAGTTCGAACCTCCGGACAGACACGGCCGCAACAGCGTGCCAAGATTTCCGCCGTCCACGACGACTGAGGGGGGCATGTACGCCGGGCCGAACCGGTAGTCTTTGACGATTGCCTCGGCCTGGGCTTTAAGATCGGGCGTGAAGTCGATGAGATCCTCGCGCCGCAGGCCCTGCGGCTCGTAGGGGGCGGGCCGCGTGGGAAAGGGCTGGGTGCGCGAAGTCTTCTCGCCCGGCACATCGGTCTGCGGTACGGGACGCTCCTCGATCGGCCACACGGGCTTTCCGGTGACGCGGTCGAAGACAAAGACCAGGCCCATCTTGGTGACTTGGACGACCGCCGCAATCATCTTGTTCTTGACGGTGATGTCCACCAGCACCGGGGCGGCCGGCAGATCGTAGTCCCAGATATCGTGGTGCACGATCTGGTAATGCCAGATGCGCTTGCCCGTCTTCGCATCGATGCAGACGAGGGCATCGGAGAATAGATTGTTGCCGGTGCGATGGCCGCCGTAGAAGTCGGCGGTCGGCGCCTCGACCGGCAGGTATACGAGGCCGCGCGCCAGATCCGCCGAGAACGGCGCCCATACCGCGGTATTGCCCGTGTAGGACTCGCTGTTGTCGTCCCAGCTCTCGGCGCCGTATTCACCCGGCTGCGGAACGGTGTGAAAGGCCCACAGCAGCGCACCCGTGCGCGCATCGTAGCCGCGAATCCAGCCGGGAACGGCAACCTTCGACGGTGGTGCACCGCCGGCGGAAAAGGAAACCCCGGCGACGACGACATCACCGACGATCACCGGCGGGGAACTGGAACCGGGAGGTGTTTTCGGCAGGTCGGCGACCCGCGGCAGGCCATCCTTCAGATCGACGATGCCTGCCTTGCCGAATGAGGCGACGGGCAATCCGGACAGCGCATCCAGGGCGATGAGCTGAAACCCGGGCGTGATGGTGAAAATGCGGCTGGCTTCACCGCGGCGGCTGCCGCGCCAGTAGGCAACGCCGCGACCCGAATTACGCCGCGGCGCGATCGCGCCACGCTCGCCTTCGTCCAGGCGGTACATCCACAGCGTTTCACCGTTGGTCGCATCGATGGCCACCACGTCGCGGCGGATCCCGGCGCTCACATAGACAATCCCATCGGCCATGAGCGGCGTCGGGCGGAAGTAGTACTCGGGCACGGGTCCGAAATTGTCGGACTTCCAGCGCCAGGCGATGCGCAGCCTGGCGACATTGTCGCGATTGATCTGGTCCAAGGAGGAATAGCTGGCGCTGCCCAGATCGCCGCGGTTGTTCAACCACTCCACCGTGGCGGGAATGCGCTTGGTGCCCGCGGCGGGCGGCGCAGCCGGTGGCACCACCCAGCCGTTGGCATGACGAATGCGGGTGAGCGCGGCCACATAATCCTCGTCACTCAAGGACCCCGGGGCGGTCGGTGGCATGGTCCGACGCGTGAACTCATCAAGTCCGACGGGCGGCACCGAACCCCAGCGCTGCTGGAAGCCGCTGCCGATCAATGCCGGACCGGTCTCCCCGCCGCGCAGTTGCGGACCGTGACAAGCGGCGCAGGTGCGCAGGTACGCATCATCCTGTGCGTGGGCGTGGGTGCCGGCGCACAGCAGGACCAAGGCCGCACACCAGGCGCTACAGGATCCAAAAATCGCTCGGCTCATCATGCTCTCCCCCTGAAGCGGTATTCTGCACGAGCATCGGCAAGCGCGCGCGCCAGTGCGAGATTCCAAAAGGTCAGATTGCGTAGGGGGCTTCAATGAGATTCAACGAGCGCAACTTTTGCTGGCTCGCGTTGCTGGTGCTGGCCTGCAGCGCGCGCGCCGCACCGCGGCAGGATACCGCGCAGGAAGGCCAGGCCGTGTACCAGCGCACCTGCGCGATGTGCCACGACCACGGTGAAGCACTGCGCGCGCCCACGCTCGCGACCCTCAAGGGGATGCGCTACCAGCAGATCTACTACGCCCTCACCGTCGGCAAGATGCAGGTCCCGGGACAGGCCCTGTCGGGAACTGAGCGTTCCGAACTCATCGATTTTCTCATCGGCCGCGCCCGGGTGAGCGATGCCTGGACTGCCCGGATGCGCTGCACGCCCGACCGACGCCAGGTCGACCTGAGCATGCCCGCGACGGTGGCCGATTTCGGCTTCGACTTGCACAACCACCGGCACCTCACGGCCCAGGAGGCGGGCATCTCGACGGCTGATTTCCGCCAGATGGATCTGGCGTGGGCCCTGGCCTTTCCGCGCGCCACGACCATGCGCGCGCAGGCAGCCGTGGTGGGCTCGACCTTGTTTCTCCCGGTCGCCGACGCATCGCAGCTGTACGCGATCGACATCGCGGCGCAGCCGTGTCTGAAATGGATCTACAAGAGCGAGGTACCACTGCGCACCGGGATCGGCTACGGCGCGCTCCCGGGCTCGGGACGCAAGGTGCTGGTGTTTGCGGATGTGGGCACCCGCATCCATATGGTGGACGCGGCAACCGGTGCCCCGATCTGGAAGCACGCGGTGCATCTGACCTCCCTTTCGAATACGACCGGTACTCCGGTGTTGCTCGGCGCCCGCGTCTACGTGCCGCTCTCGGCCTCGGAAATCAATGTCGGGGCGGATGCGAAACATCTGTGCTGCACCACTCATGGTGCCGTGATTGCACTGGACGCCAGCACGGGGAAGGAGATCTGGACGGCCCACACCATGCCGGACGCCCAGCCGCGCGGCGACCGTGGTGATGGCCAGATGATGTGGGGGCCCTCGGGAGCGCCGATTTGGACTTCGCCAGCCATCGATGAGCAGCGCGGCGTGCTGTACGTGGGCACGGGTGAAGCCACTTCGGCGCCGGCCGCGCCGACCACCGATTCGGTACTGGCCATCGACCTTAAGACCGGCGCGATCCGCTGGCGCTTCCAGGCCACGCCCGATGACATATTTCTCACCGGTTGCATGGGGAAGCACGACGGCCTGAACTGTCCGCACGAGGGACGCAGGCTGGATCATGACTTCGGCGCATCGATCGTGCTGGCCAAGCGTCCCGATGGTCACGATGTCGTGCTGGCCGGGCAGAAGTCCGGAACGCTCTACGCACTGGATCCGGACGCGCAGGGCAAGGTGCTGTGGAAGCACAGCTTCGGCGCAGGTTCCGTGATCGGCGGCATCCACTGGGGCTTGGCATTTGATGGCGCGCGGGTGTTCGTGCCCATGAACACCTTCCCGGGACCGGATGGCAAGGACCCCGGCGAGCGCGCGGGACTGCACGCCGTTGCGGTGGATTCGGGGACGGTGCTGTGGTCGTACTACCCGCAGCCGGATTGCTCGGGAGACCGCAAGAGCCGCGTGCGCACCTGCGCCACCGTCACGGGCATGACCGGGGCGCCGGCCGTCATTGCCGGGGCGGTCGTCGAGGGCAGTGCCGATGGCTTCCTGCGCGCATTCGATGCGAACACCGGCGAGCTGCTGTTCCAGTACGACACCACCCAGCCACTGACCACGGCCAACGGGATCCCAGGCACCGGCGGGGCATTGGACAATGCCTCGATCGTGGCAGCCAATGGCTATCTGTTCGTGAACTCCGGTTATGGAATCATTGGCGGCCAGATGCCGGGAAATCTGTTTCTGGCCTTCCATGTAAAGGCGCGCTGACGCAATATCGGCGCAACCGATGGGGGGGCGCCGTGGGTAGATTCAATATTGCGGGTACTGGTTCGAAGTGGCTCGGCCTTGCGGCGCTCTCACTGATGTGGGGAAGCCCTCAGTTCGCCGCGGCGCACCACTCGCTTGCCGGTGAATTCGATACGGGCAAGACCCTGGTGCTCAACGGGGTGGTCTCCCGGGTCGATTGGGCCAATCCCCATATTTATCTCTACCTCGATGTCATTGAGGCCGGCGGGAAATCCGCCACCTGGCAGCTCGAGTGCGTACCCGTCGCGATGGCGCGCAAGGCCGGCGTGAGCAAGAAAATGCTCACGGCCGAGGGCGCGCACGTGACCGTTCATGCCTTTCCGGCCCGCGACGGCACCGCGCATCTGGGCTACATGGCGAAGATCACCTATGCCGACGGACATGACTTCCAGTTCGCCCCGGACAGTGCGGCAGCGGCGGCGAAGTAGCAACGAAGGCAAACGTAAGGAGTGCATATGAGGCGTCGTGAATCAAGCGGGGCATTGGCACTTGCGGCGATACTGTGCTTCATGTGTGTGGCGGCAAGGGCGGCTGACCCAAACACCTCCGAGCCGGTGCCGCGACTTGCGGACGGTCACCCGGATCTGAACGGCACCTGGGATGACGGTGCGGGCATCGATTTCATTCATCCGCAAAAATCGGCGAACGGCACGATCTGCATATCCGGCTGCGAGTCCGCTGCTCCGCCGCCGCCGCCGGCCAATGCGCCACCCAGGCCGGCGCCGAACGTTCCAAAATACAAGCCGCAGTTCCTGGCCAAGGTCGCCGACCTGAACAAACGACAGGTCGCCACCGATCCGGTCCTGCGCTGCAAGTCCCCGGGAGTGCCGCGAATCGGGCCTCCGGCGAAAATCGTTCAAACACCAGGCCAGGTGGTGTTCCTGTACAGCGATGTTTCCGGTGCCTTCTATCGCATCATCCCCACGGACGGGCGCCCCCACCGCAGCGACGTGGACGAGAGTTATCTCGGCGACTCCGTCGGTCACTGGGAGGGGGATACGCTGGTCATCGACGCCAACCAGTTCAATGACGATAGCTGGCTGACGGACAACGGCGCATTCCACACCACCGATCTGCGCGTGACGGAGCGGCTGCGGCGCGTCGGCGATGTGCTCGAGTACCAGGTGGTGGCCGACGATCCGGGCGTGCTGGCCGAACCGTGGAAGCCCGCGATGAAGATCGTGAAGCGCGCCGCCGCCGAACTCGCCGAACCCGCTCCCTGTGTCGACCGTGACCTGAAGCATCTGGTCGACGACACCCACCACGCGAATCCTCGCTAAGCAATTGCGCGTGCGCCTACGGCGATCCGGACGCAAAGTAGGGGTGAGGAGGCGAGGTGCGCTATTCCATGACTCTGGGCGGATCGGCGCATACGTTTTCCGACCTGCGGGCGGTGTTCGCTGCCGCGACACCGCTGCGTTCCGGTGATGCCCTTGCCGGTATCGCGGCCAGCAGCATGGAGCAGCGGATGGCGGCACGCTATGTGCTGGCTGGACTCCCGCTGCGTCAGCTGCTCAATGAGGACCTGATTCCCTATGAACAGGACGAGGTGACTCGTCTGATCCTGGACACGCATGACACCTCGGCCTTCGCTCAGGTGGCAACGCTGACGGTGGGCGAGTTTCGGGACTGGCTGCTGGGTGATGCCGCCACAACCGAAGTCCTGCGCTCATTGGCGCCAGGCCTGACTCCCGAGATGGTCGCCGCGGTGTGCAAACTGATGCGCAACCAGGATCTCATCAGCGTGGCGCGCAAGTGCGAAGTCGTGACCCGGTTTCGGACTACGATGGGACTGTCGGGACGCCTGGGCGTGCGCCTGCAGCCGAATCATCCCACGGACGATACCGGCGGCATTGCGGCGTCCATTATTGATGGACTGCTCAATGGCTGCGGTGATGCCGTAATCGGCGTCAATCCGGCGTCGGACAGTGTGGATACCCAGATGCGGTTGCTGCAGCTGATCAACGACGTCAGAGAGCGGTTTGCGATACCCACCCAGAGCTGCGTGCTCTCGCATGTCACGAACACCCTTCAGGTCATGGCCCGCGGTGCGCCGGTGGATCTGATCTTCCAGTCCATTGCCGGCACTCAGGCGGCGAACGAAAGTTTCGGCGTCAGTTTGGCGCTCCTGCGCGAAGCGCACGCTGCAGGGCAGTCCCTCGGGCGCGGCACCCTGGGGTCCAATCTGATGTACTTCGAGACCGGACAAGGATCCGCACTGTCCGCGCAAGCCCACCATGGAGTGGACCAGCAGACCCTCGAAGCGCGGGCCTATGCCGTCGCGCGCGCCTTCTCGCCCCTGCTGGTCAATTCGGTGGTCGGGTTCATCGGCCCGGAATATCTGTATGACGGCAAGCAGATCACGCGAGCGGCACTCGAGGATCACTTCTGCGGCAAGCTGCTGGGTCTGCCCATGGGTGTGGACGTGTGCTACACCAACCACAGTGAAGCAGATCAGGACGACATGGACACTTTGCTGACCCTGCTGGGCGTGGCCGGCGTCAATTTCGTGATGGGTGTTCCGGGTGCGGACGACGTGATGCTCAACTACCAGAGCACGAGTTTCCACGACGTGCAGTACCTGCGTGCAATCCTTTCGCTGCGGCCGGCGCCGGAATTTGAGACTTGGCTGGCCAGGATGGGCATCACCGATGATTGCGGCCGGATCCGTGACACGGTGAGCGCCGACGTCGCGGCGCGCTTGCTGGCCGTGGATGGTGGGGCATTCGGCGCCCCATGAAACCGCCGCGGCCATGCGACCCGGGCCCACTGGCAAGCCTGCGAAACCGGACGCCGGCGCGCGTGGCGCTCGGCCACAGTGGCACGGGCTTACCCACTGCGGCCCTGCTGGAATTCCAGCTCGACTACGCGCGCGCTCGTGATGCCGTCCACGAGTGCCTCGATCTGCAAGATCTGGCAGCGCAGCTCACGGGCACCGAGCTGATCCGGGTGCATAGCCAGGCGCCCGACCGCACCACCTATCTGCAACGGCCTGATCTGGGACGAAGACTCGCGCCGGAGTGCGAGAATGCCCTGCCGCCGGGGCCCTACGATGTGGCGTTCATCCTCGGCGATGGTCTCTCGGCGCGCGCCCTGCAACTGCACGCCGCCCCGACCCTGCAGCTGATCCTGCGGGCGCTTACCGGTTGGCGAGTGGCCCCCGTGATTATCGCAACTCAGGCGCGCGTCGCCTTGGGCGATGACATCGGCTCGCGCCTGGACGCCGCCTTTTCCGTGCTGCTCATCGGCGAACGGCCGGGGCTGAGCGCACCTTACAGCCTTGGCGCCTATCTCACCTGGAAGCCAGCACCGGGCCGACGCGATCACGAGCGCAACTGCGTTTCAAACATCCGGCCACCACAGGGCCTTGCCTATGAGGAGGCCGCCGCACGCGTGGTCTGGCTGCTGCATGCGGCGCGCCGCATGGGTCGCAGCGGTTTTCTCCTGAAGGACGACTCGGCGATTCTGCTGCCTTAGCCGCGACGCGCAGTACAGCCAGAATCAGATGCTATAGTCGCGCGCAGAAGGGCTTGGTCCAAGGATCGTCAGATATGAAATCAGCTGTACTCCTGTTCGCCGCGGCGCTACTGTGCGGGTGTGCCGCCGGTCACCTTTATCCGGTTCAGGGCCCGCTTGCAGCGCAGACGCCCGTGCCGATCTACAGCATCAAGATGGACGCCGGCGACTCGATGACCGCCAGGCTCGCCCATGGCCAAGTGTGTCACGGGACCTGGCTTGACATTGCGCAGAACGATCCCGACGCCCGCGACATGGCGGCCGAATGGGACCTGGTGTATGGCGACGGTTTCTTCCTCGCCCACGTCCTGGGGAACATCAGTATCGCCCGCGCCATCCTGACTTGCCCCAAGGACACGAAGTTGAATGCCGAGTTCGACAGCGTGAAAGGCGTTGCGAAGGACAGCAATGGCGACGTGTTCAAGCTGACGTTCTGATCTGCCTCGCCACACGAGCGAGCGGTCATGGCGCTCCCACCCTGCCGGCAGCGGCCGGCAGTGAGTCGTAGCTGACGAAGGCGACGTGGTTGTTGTCCCCCCAGCCATACATGGAAAAGCTGTCGCGATTGCCCTGCAACTGCGTCAACGTGCGGATCAGGCCATCGCCCAAGGTCACGATTTTGATAGCTGCTGCGCCGATGGCGTCACCGCTCCCCGGTGGCTGCGCGAGAAATGCCAGGCTCTTGCCGTCGGGGGACAGATGTGGCGAGGAATTGCGGCAGTCATCATCGGTGATCTGCTCGGCGGCGCTGCCGTCGGTGTGCATGCGCCAGATCTGCAGTTGGCCGCTGCGCGCGGAATCGAAGTAGATGAATTTGCCGTCGGCCGAATAGTCCGGTCCGTCATTGATCGTATCGTGCGTGAGCTGGTGCGCGGCGCCACCGGCGGCCGGCACCGTGAAGATATCGGCCTTCGAGGCGCTGCCACGCGTGAAAGCGATGGTCTTGCTGTCGGGCGACCAGGCATGAAAGAAGCTCTGAGCGCCGTGCGTGATCTGCCGCGGTGTGCCGGTGCCACTGCCCGGCAGCACGTACACCTGATGCTCTGCGCCATGCGCCTGCGCACAACTCACGGCCAGCGTGCGGCCGTCCGGTGACAGCCCGTAGTTACCCGAACAGTCCACCAGCGAGCCGGTATCGATGGTCCGGGCCTCACCGCCCGCCGCTGGATCGAGGTAGGGGATTGCGAGCAAGTGGCCGCCCTCGTAGAGGTAGATGTCCGCAGTGTGCGGCACCCAATTGGCGGAGCGCATCAAGGCCGTGCCGGTGCGGATCACCACAGCGCGGTGAAACTGATCCTCGGTCTGTATGGTACGCAGCGTGCTGTAGCGCACTCGCGGTGTGTCCTTGGTCAGCGGCGGCAGCGCCTGCAGCCGCACGCGCCTGAACTCGACCTGGTCTACCGTAGCGACATCGTGCGAGACCACGCCGAGACCGACGTAGAACGGCGCCTTCAGATGCAGTGCGATCGATGCGCCTATCGGGTGCAGCGGCTCGTCCTTCATCGACAGATACAGTGTCAGCGCATCGCCGCGCTTCTCGATGCGCACGCTTTGCGGAGCATCGATGTTGAGTTCGATGTCCTGCGTGTTTGCGCCGCGCTGGCGCCGATATTGCAGGGCCGTCATGCCCGAGCCGTGCACGACCGCATCGGCGTAGATACCACCGCTGTCGAGGGTTTGCCGAATCATCAGCATGCCCTTGCGATGCGGATCGGGCTGGTGCTGATAAGTGACCGGTGGGAAGCGGATCTCGGCCGTCAGCGCCACATCGCCCGACATCTTCTTCCACAGGTAGTGGAAGTCATCGACGTGGTACCAGGTATTGGCGCCGGCACCCGTGAGCGTGTAGGTATCGCTCGCGGCGCTGTACCGGGCGTCGCCGCGCGGCATCACCAGCCCGATGTCGGATTGCGCCGCGAACCCGCCAAGCTCGGGATCGTCCCGAGCCGCACAGACTCCCACGGCTGCGTACAGTGCAAGCGCGAGCGCGCAGCATTTCTCAATCGACCTGGTCGCTCGGATCGTCGTCATGTGAGCGCTCCCAAACGGCGTCCGGATCTTAGCGCAACAGGGGAGGCAGGGTGATGGCGTTCAAGCCGACCCGCTCAGTGGCCGTGTGCGTTCAGGAGTTCGATGGTAGATATCCGGAAGTCGCAGGCGGTCCGGGCCGCTGTGCGATAATTCGGTCGCGGACTGCCGACAGCAGCGCTTTCGCGCAAAAGGGGTGAGCCTCGATGAAATACCAGGCCAGCGCGCTACTCGGCGCCGTCGCAACTTCCATGCTGTGCGCATCTTCTTTCGCGCACCATTCATTTGCAATGTTTGATGCCGGTAAGTCAGTCACATTGCACGGGGTGGTGAAGGACTTTCGCTGGAACAACCCCCACGTATTCATTCAGCTGCTGGCGAATGGTGAAGGAAACGTCGCGGCCGGGGAGTGGAGCATCGAAATGACGAGCCCGCAGCATCTCGCACGAGCGGGCTGGAAGCCCGGGACGCTCAAGAGCGGGGATCGGATCACCCTGGTCATTCACCCCATCCGCGACGGCACGCAGGGTGGCCAGTTCGTCTCGGGAATCGCCAGCGACGGATCCGCGCTCGGACAGCCCCCGCCGCGGGAGCGGGCCTCAAGCGGAGCAATCCCATGAAATCAGCCAAACAGGCCTCGGCCCTGCTCGCGCTGCTGCTTAGCGCAACGCTGGCACATGCCGCCTCGAGCGCAGCGGAGCGTGCCCGGGTGTATGCGCGCCTGCCCAATTGGACGGGCCAGTGGGAGATTGTCGGCATAACCCAGGACGCCTCGGGAGGGCTCGTGCAATCACCGGAGGAAGTTCTGCAGGCGATGCGGCAGTGGGGACCGCCTCCGGTCAGGCCGGAGTTCCAGGGTGCTTTCAATAGTGCCGTGGCGCAGGTACGGCAGTTCGCGGCAACCACTGCAAGCCTCGGCCCGGGACGCACACCGAATCTGCAGCCAATGTGCGCGTTTGGCTTTCCGAATCTGATGATCCAGTCGCCACTGATGTTCGAGATCCTCATCACCCCCGAGGAAACCGCCATGATCTTCTCGGGGCGGGAGATGCGGCACATCTACACGGACGGGCGTCCCCATACGGCGAAGGATGATCTGTGGCCCACCCGATGGGGTGACTCGATCGGCCATTGGGAAGGGCAGACTCTCGTCATCGACACGATTGCCGTTAGCGAAGGGCCCGGCAGTACCCGCTCCGGTGCGATATTCGCATGGGGAGGACCGGCCAACTCGGTTGCCGCGTTGGTCGCGGTCTTCAGCCTGGACGCGCGCTACGTCGAGCGAATCCGCATGCTCGACAAGGATCATCTCGAAGACCAGATGACCATTTTTGACCCGATGTTCTTTACCGCCCCCTGGACCATCAGCCGCAAGTATCAAAGAGTCGCGCGCATTCACCGCATGGTTCACGAGGATTGTGCCGGGGAGGACCGCAATCCGATCGTCAACGGCCAATTCACACTCGCCCCGCCACCGCCGTGAGCATAAAATTAAATGTTGATCAGAATGCCCGTGAATTCTTGTTGGGCTATCGCGGTAGACGCAATATCGGACAATCGCACGGTTCCGGTCACAGTCTTCACGGGCGATGGAGAGCGACATGAAAACGATCACGAGTTTCGTTTTTGTCGTGATTGCAGCGGCCGGCGCGGCCTGCGCGACTCATGAGCCAACAACTTCCAGCACGGCACCGCGAACGATCCCCGCACTTCCGCAGCCGCAAACCTATTCCAAAGCGCAACTTGCTGCACTGCGCAAGACACCGGGCGGCAATTATCCGGGCTATCAGCACATCGTGGTGGATGGCCAGAACCTTTACTGCCGCAAGAACCTCGCGACTGACTCAAATGCCGAGCGAAGCGTGAGATGCCTCACGGAAGCTCAGCTGTGGGCTGAGCAGCTGCGGGCACAGGAACTGGCGAATGCCCAGGAGCAGGATCTGCGCAGATCCGGCACCGAACAGATCGAGAACCAGGAGGCCTGGCGGCAACAGGCGCAGAACATCGCTGTCAACAATCCCGTGACTGTCGTGCGGTAGCCGGTCCATCTGGAGACAGGCTCGGGAACCGCGATCCCGGCTTGCGGTTGGGATACGGCAAAGCCGGGTTCGTGCAGGTAACCTCGTCCTACAGCCGGTGGCGCAGTCGCGGCGTCGCGCCGTGCCGGTGGCATTTCTATTCTCAGGCACTGCATCCGCGGCTCAACCAAAGCGATCTCGAGGAGGCGCATGAAGATTCGGTTCGGCTATGAGCTCGCCTACTCATGTGAGGAGCCCACTCCCATGGTCCTCGCCCTGAGTGCCGCGCCGAGCAGGTCTCAACGTCTCCTGAGGCGCGACGTCATCCGCACGGAACCGAGGGTGCGACTGCACACCTTCCAGGATGACTTTGGCAATACCTGCACGCGATTTGAGGCACCCCGGGGCATCACGCGTATCCGCGCAGATGGCCTCCTGAAGGATTCCGGACGACCCGAGCCCGCCTTCTTCGACGCGCGCGAGAACCCGGTCAGCACCCTGCCGTCGGACGTGCTCACGTACTTGCTCCCGAGCAGGTACTGCGAAAGCGACTCCCTGGGACCCGAAGCACAACGCCTGTTTGGCCAGCTGACGCCCGGCTGGTCGCGCGTTCAGGCGATATGCGACTACGTCCACCGACATGTGGCGTTTGGCTACGAATATGCCAGGCCCACCAAGACCGCACTTGAGACCCACCAAGAGGGGCAGGGCGTCTGCCGCGACATGGCGCATCTTGCGATCGCGTTCTGTCGGGCTCTGGGCATCCCGGCGCGCTACGCCACCAGCTACCTGGGAGATATCGGCGTGCCGACGGTCGATGCTCCGATGGACTTTGCCGCCTGCATCGAGGTCCATCTCGAGGGCCGCTGGCATGTCTTCGATCCGCGCAACAATGCCCGACGGATCGGCCGCCTGATCATTGCGCGCGGCCGCGATGCCGCGGATGTTGCCATCAGCAACGCCTTTGGAGCGGCGAAATTGGAGCATTTCGAAGTCTGGACGTATCAGGTCCAGGATCGGAATTCGATCAGCCCCCGGCTGAAAGGCGTGCTGGCCGCATCGCTGCTACTGGGCGGGCTGGGAGTAGGCCTGGCGCTCGGTCAGGAGCGTCAGCGCAATTTCAGGTTCTAAGAGGACAGCGCGGCCGGGATACGCCAAATCAGATAGGTGGTCTGTTCAGGTTGCAGGCCACTTAACAGTGCAAATCGCCGGGTCGGTCTTGGGTTTTAGCGGTGAGCCACGTCGAACGGCGGTTGACCGAGCAGCGGTCATTCGTCGCGGCGCATCCCCATTTCCACCGTCATTCACAAGGGGCAAAGCGTGATGCTCATAGCGGCGCGATTTACCCCACTCTGACACGCTTGCCGATCGACCGTCACCGAGAGTCATGTACGAGTGGACCTTCGAAGCCGTACCAGCCGCGAGGCCCAGCGCAAGCGCCTGAATCTGACCGCGATCGCGCTGGGGATCGCCCTGGTCGGGTTTATCGCCTCGATCGTGCTGCTGGTGCGCGATACGGCGGACATACGTGCGGCCGCCACCCAGCAACGCCGGCTCGGGGAGGCGCGCATAGAGCTTCAGCAGGTACTCGTTTTTCTGAGCGATGCGCAGCGCGATCCACGCGGGTCCGGGCAGCCGGGCGCCGCGGCATCCGCTGCCGACCTGGAAGCCATCCGCACCCAGACGCAGGCCAAGCTGGCCGACATCGCCGCCCGGACCCGGCTTGATGATGCGGACTGGCCCGCCCTCGCATTGCACACGGCAGACAGCGACCGCGGCGAGCAGGCCGTGGCGCGGCTGCGCGCGCAGATTGCCGCCTTCAATGCCACCCTGCGGGCGCGTCAGCGAGCGGCCGATAATGCGATCTTGCAAAGCTCATCACATCGGGAGCGTCTGGCGATTGCGGCCTCCATTGGTCTGTTACTGGGGCTCGGGGTAACGGCACTGCAGGTCGTCCGGCTTCTGGCAGCGCAGCGCCGGTTCGAACTCGCCCTGTCGAGCAGCGAACGCCGGCATCGGACTTTGGTGGAGGAGCAGTCCGAAGCGATCACGCTGGTGCGCCCGAACACGCTTTTGGATTATGCGAATCCCGCCTTCGGTCGAATGTTCGGCGTTGCCGCCGAGGAGGCTCGTGGCCGAAGCCTGCTGGACTGGATCATCCCGGCAGACCGTGAGCTGCTGCGGGAAAAATTGCGCGAGGCGCTCACGGTAACCACTCCGATCGCGGTCGAAAGCCGCGTCGCCGGTCCGGGTCCGGAGCGCTGGTTGTCCTGGCGCCTGCAGGCACGGATGACCGAAGGCCAGCAGCTGATTCAGGCGGTTGGACGCGACGTGACCGCGCGTAAGAACGCCGAGGCCGCGCTGCGGGTGAGTGAGGACTTCCTGCAACGCACGAATCGGGTCGCGGGGGTTGGCGGCTGGGAACTTCACTTGGGCACCGGCCAGCTTTCCTGGTCGGCACAGGTACGCAGGATTCATGAGGTGGCCGACGACTATGTGCCGACGCTCGATAGTGCGATTGCCTTCTACTCCCCGGAGGCCCAGCGGCGCCTGGTGGTGGCCATCGATGAGGCCCGTTTTCGCGGAACGCCCTGGGACCTGGAGCTGGTTCTCAACCCCACATCGGGACACCCGATCTACGTGCGCGCCGTGGGCGCAGCGGAGTGTGATGCTGAGGGCAACCCATTTCGCCTCATCGGCACACTCCAGGATGTTACCGATCGCAAACGCCTGGAGCTGGAAGTCGAAGAGAAGGAGCGCTTCATCCGCGGCATCACCGACAGTATTCCGGCGCGCCTCGCCTACCTGGGACTCGACCACCGATTCCAGTTCGTGAACCACACGCTCGTGGAGCGGTTCAATACACCCCGCGAAAGGATGATTGGCTGCGACATCCTCGAAATCGTGGTGCCGGGCAGCCGGGCGGGTTGGGAGCGGGCAGTGACCGAGGTCCTGGAGGGCCGTCCGCAGCGCTACGACTACGACGATACGGTCAATGGGCAGGTGCGCAGAATTGAAGCGCATCTCATTCCGGATCGGAACCCCGCAGGAGAAGTCCAGGGTTTCTCCATCATCGGCTCCGATATCACACACCTGAAACGCGTCGAACGGGAGCTGCGCGATCTGACCGAAGTGTTCGACAACACTACCGATTTTGTCGCGCAGACGGATTGGCAGGGCAGGCTTCTCTACATCAACAAGTCCGGCCGCCAGGCGCTCGGATTCGATCCGGATATGTCACTGGAGGGTTATACGTTCCAGCAGTTCTACACACCCCGGACGCAGGAACGTTTTATGCGCGAGATCGTTCCGACCGTCAAACGCGAGCTGGTGTGGGTCGGGGAGACCGAGGTGGTCCTGAAGCACGGACGTATCGTACCGGTCAGCCATATGGTGGTCGGTCACCTGGACTCCCAGGGACGGGTGTCGCGCTACTCCTCGATCATGCGGGATATCGCCGCGGACATTGCCGCGCGTCACGAACTGGCGCGCCAGACCGCATCTTTGAACACTGTCATTGAGGCGATTCCGGCCATGGTGGCCGTATTCGATCGGGACATGCGCTTCGTTCTCGTGAACCGCGCCTACGAGCGCTGGCGCGGGCTGTCCCGCGGGCATCTGACCGGCCGATACGTTGGCGAGACCTTGGACGCGCTTGAATATCAGCGCAATCGCCCCTGGGCGCTGCGCGCCCTCGCCGGCGAGACCGTTTGCTTCGAGGCGGGATACCCGCATGCGGCACAGGTCCGGCATGTGCAGGTCACTTACCTCCCGTTACGGATGCCCGATGGCCGCATAGAAGGCTTCTTCAGCGTCGCCCAGGACATCACCAGCCACCGTGAAGAGAACATCCGTCTGGCGCTCCTGAGCACCCACGACCCCCTGACCGGGTCACTCAACCGCGCGGGAATCGATCAGTTCATACAGGCCCGCGTCAACGCCGGCGAGGGTGCCACTCTCGCCGCAGTCTTTATCGATCTGGATCACTTTAAGCCCGTGAATGACACCTACGGGCATGCGGCCGGTGATCTGGTCCTGAAGGAATTTGCTGCACGACTGCAGCGCCTGGTGAAACCCACCGATGGCGTCGCACGCCTCGGTGGGGATGAGTTCGCGGTTATTTTGCTGGGCACCCGTGACATCGCGGACGCTACCCAGGTGGCGCAAGCCGTCATCACACAAGCGCAAAGTCCGTTTTCCCTCGACAATTCAACGCAGGTATTGATCAGCGCCAGTGTCGGCGTCGCATGGAATGCCGATGCGGCGGGCGGCTGGAAGGCGTTGATGGCCCAGGCCGACTCTCTGGCGTACCAGGCCAAGGGAGCGGGTCGTGGGCGCATTGAAGTGGCCCCGACGACCGAACGCTTGTAGCCCTTCACGATCGAGCGCCTGCAGGAATCGATGGCGCTGTCGCCACAGCACCGGGCACGCGCGCCGCACCGGGTACACACCCCTTGGCGGGCGTGATCTTTCCTCCCCCAATCGCGACGAGCGCGTGAAGACGCGCCTTGCCGCGGCTCTCCGCGACTATAGTTGACTAGGAAACTGATTGATGATAGTTTCCTAGTAAATCAGGAGCCGACATGCCCTCCAACCGAGCCACCTCAGACCTTACCGCCCACCTTGGCTATTGGCTGCGCTATGTCTCCAACCACGTCTCGCAGGCGTTCGCCCGCAAGGTGGAGGCACATGGCGTGACCGTGGCGGAGTGGGTGCTGATGCGCCAACTGTTGGACGAGGAAGCCCTCGCCCCCAGCCGGCTCGCCGCGCGCATGGGCATGACGCGGGGCGCCGTCAGCAAGCTGGCCGACCGGCTGATCGCCAAATCGCTGCTGGCACGCATTGCCGATCCCCAGGACGGGCGGGCGCAGACGCTTTCCCTCACGCGGGCGGGCCGCGCCATGGTCCCCAAACTGGCAGCGCTGGCCGATGCCAACGATGCCGAATTCTTCGAGCACCTGGCGCCGAAGGACCGCGCGGCGCTACTGAGCACTCTGCGACAGATTGTCGAGAGGCGTGGTTTGAAGTCTTTGCCCGTCGATTGATGACGGGCGTTCCGCAATCCAATCACGAAGGCAGATTGACATGACTACGAACTGGAAAGACCTGGCCCGTGCCACCCTCGAGGGCTCCGAATCGGGCACGATGACCTTCCCGCAGAGTCTGCGAGTCCTGATGGAAGCCGGCTTTGACGGCTATGCCGTCGATTTCCGCCGTTCGACGCGCACCTATTACCGGCCAAATGGCGAGACGCTGGAGCTGAAGACGGAGCCGACGCCGACGCCCGTCGCCGCAGCCTTCGACGCCGCGGTGGTGAGGGAGGCGATTCGCGAAGCCCAGCAGCTGGTACCGGGCGACACCTACAAGGGCTTCTGCGCCAAGGTGGCGCAGGCCGGTTGCGCCGGATACGTGGTCTCCCTGCTCGGTCGGCGGGTGCTCTATTACGGCCGCACCTGCGAGACGCACACGGAGTACTTCCCCGGGGCAAATCAAGCTGGTCGACATTCGAGCTGATGTCAACGCCATCGAGAACGGCAGGTTCGATCCTTCGCTGCCGCGAACGCGGATCCGGCACTGAATCCGAATCAATAACTCAGGTTGAAATTGGCCAGGTGTCCGATGAAAACCAGCCAGGCAAATGCCAAACAAGCCAGCAGGATCGCCGTATCGCCGATTCTGATCAACATCGGGCGTCCGGGTGTAACCCACGACGGCCAAATCGCACAACACACGCGCCGGCGCAAGCATTCCGCACAAACTCGCCAACTCAAGTAACCACAGCCCATGCGAATTTGGGACGAAAGGACCGCCGGCGATTGCGCTGATTACCGTCAGCCACGCCAGGATTACTGCGACTTCGAATGTACAGACGAGACGCACGAGCACACGAAGCTTGCGTTCGCGCGGCGTAAGTTTGAGTTGCCGTCCGTAATGGCGGCGCAACAGAGCACCGACTGGCCACCAGATGAGCGTCGCCAGCAGGATCGAGAGCATGCAGGCCAGATTGAGCAACAGGAACCATCGGCTCTGGTACCACGAAACCCGCTCAAGGCTGAGTGCTGAAGTATCGGTCAACAGGAACAGCTGCCCCGCCGCGCCCCGTCTGAAGGCGATGCGTCGCTGATCGCCGATTCCTTGATAAACAGAGGGAAGTATCTCCCGCCAAACGGAGGATCGCGCACTGAAGGGCCTGAGGTCAGGGTAGGTCAGCGTGCCGTCCGAGTTGGCAGTCACAAACGCCGCCGCCAGCAGATACACGAGTTTCAGGAAGTTCGTATCGCTTCGGCGGCTGAGTATGTAGTCACCTGATATGGCAGGCGCGTCCACCGGTGCGGTAGCCAACGTCGGAATCGTCGGTAGCGGCTCGGGGAAATAGCGATCGAGGAGCCCGTTCCATATCGCCTCCTGATAGTCGAAGCCGCCACGCCCGGCACTGTTGGCCGCGATGAAAAATCCGACATTGGCATCGAGTATCAGGTGCAGATGACTATGGAAATAAACGGTGTCGCCGCCGTGCCCGATGATATGGCGCCCGTTACGCGATTCCTCAAAGAAGCCTATTGCCATGCCGTTGAGCAGCGGTGCACCGGCGTATTGCCGGGAATGCATCTCCCGCGCAGTTTCAGGGCGCAATACTTGGGCATCACCGTCACGCCCATTCTGCAATTGGGCAATCACGAAGTGCGCGATGTCGTCACCGGAAACTGACAGCGCGCCGGCTGGCGAGGCCGATATGTACTCAAAGGGCTTTGGGCCACCCGATGCCACCTGGTAGCCGCTGGACATGAACCGGGCCAGGCGCGAAGGCAATGGTTGCGTGAAAGTCGAATGGGACATCGCCAGAGGATTGAAGACATGATTCGCGACGTACTGGTCGACCGGTTCTCTGGAAATGCGCTGCACGATGTAACCGGCCAGGGCAGCACCGTAGTTTGAGTAGGCGCCGATCGTACCGGGGGCGTAGATCCGGGCCGGAATGTGAGTCTTCACGTACTGCTCCAGTGGCGATGCGCTGCTGGAGAACAGGTCCTTCGCCACCTCCTCGAATCCTGCGGTGTGTGTCAGCAGGTGCCGCAGAGTGATCGGCTGCGGGTAAGTGGCCGGAATCCTGAAATCGAGGTAACTTTCAATATCCTGGTCGAGATCGAGCCTTCCGTCTTCGACGAGTTGCATGACCGCAGTGGCCGCGAAGAGCTTCGATATGGAACCGGCCCGAAAGAGAGTGTCCTGCGGTGACACCGGTACTTGCCTTGACGCGTCGGCATATCCATAGCCCTTTTCGTACAGCACCTTTCCGTCCTTCACGACGCAGATCACAGCGCCGGCGATGTCGTCGCGTTTGAGCTGCGCAGTCATGGAGCCGTCGAGAAAGGCTCCAAGGTCCTGCGCAGTCAGCGCGGGTGCAGGCCTTGGATTCCGCGTGGCCGGCGAGGGATCTTGTGCGGACGCGCAGATGCTGACGAGCACAGTTGCGGCTAAGAGCGATACCAGGGGTTTCATGGACGGCAGCCGCCCGCGTGGCCCCTAGTGTCCTCCGATCAAGCTCCAAGGGTCAGCGGCCGGAGCAGTGCGTGTCGACGGTTGATCACTCTGATATTCGTGGATCGAAGCCGAAGCCTCGCCATCATAATCGCTGATTCGTCGGGAGCGGCCTCGGACTAGTGGCGCGGGTCCGGCCATGAAGGCCTGTCGCATAGCAGCCCACGAGGGTTCTCCTTTGCCGTGTGCCGTCCCAGCCGCTGGCCATTGGTGCCTGTGCGAGATGCATGATGATCTTGTGGCCGCCCGACTTCAGGCGGCGCGTCGCTGCTCCTTGGTTTGCTGGTTGCGCTCAACTTCGATGCCGATCGCCCAGATAAAGCCCAACAGCTCCCGCGCCACCGCGGTCACCGCATGCTGTTTACTCTTGCCGCGCGCCGTGAGGCGAGCGTACCGTTGATGCAGACGATGCTGCGCTTTCCAGGCCAGTTCGCACACCGTTGCGCTACAGTGCCGTTGGCGTACCTTCAACGCGTGGCCAATGGCGGGACGATGCCGATAGGACCAAGCGGCTTCCACCACGATACGCCGCAAATGCGCGTTGCCCGCTTTGCTGATGCTGCCACGATGCACGCGCTGCCCGCTCGAGTCCTCCCACGGTACCGCACCCGAGTAACCCATCAGCTGGCGCGCCCGTGCAAAGCGCGATACCTCTCCGAGCTCGGCCACGATCGATACGGCGCTGATCTGTGCCACACCACGCAGGCTCTGCAGTCCCTCCACCACCGCACGCATCTTCAGCGGCAGAGTCTCGATCGATGCGTCGATCGAGCGCTCCAGGCGTGCAATGCGCTCGGCGGCGTGCTCGACTTCGTGTCGATAGTCCTCAAGCGTCGCCTGCTGGGCGGCTTGCTCGAAGCGTTGAGTCTTGATCCATAGCAGATGCTTGGCGGTCCATGCTTTCGTCCCCTCCGGGGCCCGCCGCCCGTGACGCAGCAGGAACTTGCTCAGTCGATTGCGTGCCCGCAGCTGATCGCGCTTCGCCGCCAAGCGAGCCCTCACCAGATCTCGCAGCGCCTCGTGCGCCGCATCCGGCACCCATACCGCTGTCAGGTCCCCGCCCCGATAACAGCGCGCCAGCTTCTCGGCATCGCGCCGATCTGTCTTCACCCGATCCCCGGCCTTCACCGGTATCAGCGTGGGGGCCACCACCTCGCACTTCACCCCAACCTGCGTCAGCTGCCAGTACAGAACGTACCCCGCAGGGCCCGCCTCGTAGCACGCCTGCAGCTGCTCGGGCTTGCCGAGCTTCTTCACCAACCGAGCAACCGACTCCGGCCGATTCGGGATCGTCCCGAGGCTTCGAACCTCGCCACCCGGTTCGGCTACCGCCACTGCAATCGTCTCCGCATGGACATCCAAACCAATAAATCGTACGTTTCTCATCGCCGGCTCCCATTTGTATGCGGCTCTGCGCCGCGGTCTTTCCCGACTCACAGCGTAATCCGCGACACTGCAAATCGGGAGCCGGTCGTTACATGATGACTAGACTAGTCTAGTGGCGTGCGGCGGTGGGTGCGGCGGCGGAATCAACGAGGATGGCGTAGCGGGCGGCGATCTCGGGTCGGCAAGGTGTGCTCAGCGGCCGGTGTTGAGTGTCGTTGATGCAGCTGTATTGGGTGCGTGGCCAATGAGGTCTGTATCCGCACTGTTGGTTGAAGTGCCGGTGGCGGTATGTGCCTGGGGCCGGATCGCCCGTCACGGGCGGCACTGGGATGTGCAGCAGTGCTCGAGCAACCTCAATGTTCTTCTTACGGGTTGGGTTGGCGAGCAGCCCATATTGGCGGATGCGATGAAAGCCCGCGGGCAGTACGTGCGGCAAGAGGCGACGCATGCCCTATCTTCGGATCACGCTTGGACATTGCAGGGCGCAGCACGCCGTTAAACGAATTCGCTCAGCCCCAATAAGCCCCTCAATTTAGAGTGTTGATATGGGAGTTGTGCGACGAGTATTCTAGCCGGTAGGCAAACGCTACGGGCATTTCAAGCGTTCACGAAAGGATTGTCCTTCCTGCCAGTGGAGGAACTCGCGATGACAAAGTCCGCGATCATAGTCCTAGTGTTGCTGCGCAGCATTGGTGCGGCAGCAGCTTCGCCGCCAAGCACGGCCCCTCCATCTTATCCACCGGACGAGGTGATTATTGATGCGCAGCGTGAAAAGTTAAGTGTGCTGCGTACGCAGATCGTCAAGCTCGAAGACCAAATCTATTCGGACTACAACAAGCTCAATTCGGACCATCAGTACGACATCATCTGCACCACAGATGTCCCGACTGATAGTCACCTCGGGAATCGCCAGTGCCTGCCTGTGTATGTCCACGGCGCGCGCACGGGTGAGGCGATGAATTATCTGGATCAATTCAGATCTGGTTCTGGTGTGGACGGTTATCCGGGCCGGCCGGCCAGCATGGTGATTCTCGAGAGGCGGGACGCCTTCATGAAGAATTTCCGAAAAGTTATCAATTCACACCCGGAACTTCTCAAGCTGGATCGAGAGGACGGCGAGCTGCGAAGGGAGTACGAAGCAGTGCGCAAACAGAAATTCAAGGGTAAGATCCTCGTCTTGGACTGAGTGGGACTTCGCGCTCGAATAGTGTCGCTGAAGAGCAAAGATTCCATACCCCGGAAGCCGCCGACCACGACCGACCGGATCGATTAAACCCACTCTAAGCGAGGAAGCGAGTCAGTTCCCGCAATGCAGGCAGCTGGGTGCGCCAACGGCGGCCCGGTCCAATACGATCACGGCCCCGCAGCCGCTGCAGTTGCTGAGCGCGAGCTCATCCCCGCGCACCAGGGCCGTGACCAGGAACACCGCGTGCTCGAAGCTGATGCCGTGTGAGGCATGAGGTGCTGGTACACCTCAAAAGCTTGGCACAGCAGCTCGCCACGAGTCACGTTGGCCAAAGCCTTCTGATTGATTGTTGTTCCGGCCTGCGGCAGCACGCCGAGCAGGGAACACACGCTCGCCAGGAACGAACTTTCCTCCTTCAGCCGGGACGAGCGCGTGAAGAACGTGCATTGCTGCGGCGACTTGCCGCGCGGCCGGGATACGGCAAAGCCGGGCTCGTACAGATAACTGCGAGACAGTTTGTTATTCTGTTCAGGTTGCAAGAGATTTAACGCGGCGGAGTATCAGTGCTTCTCGGACCCGATCGTGCCGAGCGTGATCTCGGTGCCGTCGGCCTTCACGACTTTCGTTACCAGTCCGGCCGGTGAGCCGTCCGTCATCAGGAAGGCGTGCACGGTGATCTTTTCGCCGGTCGGGAATTGGCCTCGCTTCACGCCTATGCGCGCGAGGATGTTTGGCGGACCGGACTCGAATGACCAGACACGACCAGAACCGCCGTTCTCCTGCACGATCAGCCACGAATGTGGATTGGTCCACTGGAAGTCCTTTATGGTGCCGTTGATCACGGCGTCGTGACCCATATCGAACATGGCCGCCGAATGATGCGCGTGCGCCGGCGAGAGGCCGAGCGTCAGCGCGGCGGCGGCCAGGGCGGCGCGGATGCGCTGGAAATAACAGTGTTGCACGCGGCCTTCTACCGCTGGCTCACTTGTCCGTGCCGACAGCAACCGCAGGAATGCCGAACGTCGTCGGGTCGCGGTACTTCGGGTCGCCGGGAAGAATGTAGCGCGTCGTGCCATCGGGAGCCAGGTAGACATTGTTGTTCTCCTCGCAGGCATCGTAGTTGATCCGCAGACCGGGCTGTTCGACCTTCTTGTAGTGGAATACTACCTGCCACGGACGCATCAAGCTGACCGGGTCATAGACGCTGATGCGATCCTCGATGGTCTGGGCGTCGACCTTGCGGATGCGCTCCACCGTACTGATCTGGAAGCTGAAATCCGGCTGTCCGCGTTGGTACTCGCCAGCCTTGAGATGGTTGGTATGCACCACGAGGGTATCGCCGTCCCAGAAGCCGATGGAGTCGCCCAACCATAAGGGCACTGCTTCGTCGTCCGGAACATGACCGCGGCCATCGGTATAGACGCGCCGCGTTTCGTTGATCTGCTCATGGCTCATCCAGGTTTCCGCGGGCGTAACGATGAATTCGCGCAGGAAAGGCTCTGCCAACATGCGCGGGAAGCCGGCAGGCAGGCAGTTGCTCAGCCGATCCCATTCCTTCCCGACACGGATGTCGGCCACCTTGGTCTCGTAGGCGGCCCGGTACTTAGGTGTGAGCGAGGCCGTGCTGCGGCCGTAGACGCGGCCCAGCATCGGATTGACGCCGGCCGAATCGTCGAACGATGCAAGTAGTCCATTCGAATCGCGCTGCCAGATTCCGGTCCAGTCCGGCAGGTCGAGGACCGTGTGCTTCTCACCGCCGTGCGCCCGTGCCCGATGGGCCTGGTACTCCTCCCAGGAGGAGCGAAAGGTTTGTCCGCCTGAATCGGCGCTTGCCCCCGCTGCAACAGCCGCGAAATGCACGGGCCAAAGGGCGAGCGCACTCAACGTCGCGAGCGCTACGCTGCGCCGGTATCGCAAAGTTTTTCCCACCGCCGTGTCCTCGTAATAGTGCTAATAAGCTATCACGGCGGCAGCGCGCCGTCCGATATCAGTCGACCGGCCGGCCTTCCTGTTAGACCCACGGCCCGCAGCTGCGGTGCCTCTCGCCAACAGGCGACAACATTCAAACTCCGCGATCACATCGCGCCGAGCGTCGCCATTTGAACTGTCAAGGCCCCGAAGATATTTGAAGAGCCCGAGTCCTTTCTTGCCGTCCGGACGGGTACCTCGTCTTGGTTGATGAACGCGAGAAGTGCGTCATCCGTTATGCCGTCCGGAGGAGCGGCTCAGTCCCTCAAGGCCCTTCCAAAGAAGCCTTGAATGGGGCCACTTTTCCTCGCATTTGACCCTCTCAGCTGCGGGCGTATCTCGCTCGACGCACGTGGCGCAGCGACGGGTTGCGGTACCCAGCGCCCGGCACCCCGGGTGGCCGATGCCTGCCGACTGACTGGTGTGCCGGCGCGTGGCAATGCACCGAGCAGGCTGCACAGGCTGGCCAGCAGCGAGCTTTCCTCCTTGAGTTTGGGCGAGCGCGTAAAGAGGGCAGCCTGCTGCGGCGATTTACCGCGCGGCCGCGATACGGCAATGCCGGGTTCATGCAAATAATTTCTATACAGCTTGGTAATCTGTTCAGATTACACAAGATTTAACAATACGGAGTAGCTTGCTAAACAATTGTATTTGATACGGTTTCAAGTTCACATAGGGTAAATGAAGGTAGTTGATCGCGGCTTGCGAAGTCGAAAAGGCGAATTATTCTGCGCAATGAATACAGCTGGATGAATCGACGGCGCCCCGGTCCAAGACGATCAGTGCCCCGCAGCCGCGACAGTTGCTGAGCGCGAGCTCATCACCGCGCGCCAGTGACGTGATCAGAAATACCGCGTGCTCGAAGCTGATGCCGTGTGAGGGCATGAGCTGCTGGTAAACCTCAAAGGCCTGGCACAGCATTTCGCCGCGCGCCAGGTTCACCAGGGCCTTCTGATTGAACTGCGTCCCCGCCTGCGGCAGCACGCCGAGCAGGGAACACACGCTCGCCAGGAATGAACTCTCCTCCTTCAGTCGCTGCGAGCGCGTGAAGTACGTGCACTGCTGCGGCGACTTGCCGCGCGGGCGGGATACGGCAAAGCCGGGCTCATGCAGATATCCCCGATAGAGTTTGGTGATCTGTTCATGTTACATGCAATTTAACAGTGCATAATCGACGACTAAGGCATTGTATCTGGAAGGTTTCCGCACTCGCGTGCAGGCAAATGAGTGCGCGGTTGAGGCGCATTTGCGGGCCAGTCGGTGACAGGGGCGACATTCATTGACCCCGGGCGCGGGCCTAATATTCCCTGAGCGTATCGCGCAGCATTGTGTGGCGATATTCTGTGCGGACCAAGCCGCGACGCTGAAGAACCGGCACCAGGCCGTCGGTCACCGCGATCAGATCTGGCCGGTTCATGCGTTGTGTCGGCGTTGTGATGAGAAAGCCGTCACCGCCGACGAAGTCCATTGCCTCAGACATCAGGTCGGCGACATGATCTGGCGTGCCGATGAGTTCAATGGATGCGGAGAAGCCGCCCGACGCTTCGACGACCAACTGCCGCAACGTTTTGCCGCTTCCGGGCTGTTGAAATTTGTCGAGGCTGCCTTGTTCGCCATTGGTTGTCAGCTGCGGCAAGACCTCATCCAGATGGAATTTGGCAAAGTCTATATCGGTAATTGCTGAGATTATCGCCAGAATTTGTTCGATGAAATTTGGACGCTGAACCATCCGCTGCTGCTTTTGTCGCGCCTCGGCGTCTGTCTCCGCAAGCACTGGCGTTACCAGAAACAGCACCTTGATGTCATCCGGATTGCGATCCTCGGCAATCGCAAGACGCCGAATATCGTCGCGAAAGGCTTTCATCTGCTCTAGACCGTTGGAAACGGCAACGATCGAATCGGCGTGACGAGCGGCGAATCGGCGGCCACGCGGGGATCCACCTGCCTGAACGTACACCGGCCGTCCCTGCGGCGATCGCACGGTATTGAGCGGACCGCGAACGCTATAGTACTGACCCTTGTGGTTTATCGGTTTGACCTTGGTCCAATCGGCATAGATGCCGCGCTCCCGATCCCGAATCACTGCGCCCGGGTCCCAGCTGTCGAACAGTCGATTGACGATATCGACATATTCATCGGCCATGTCGTAGCGCTGTTCGCGCGGCGGTAATTTCTCCAGGCCGAAATTCTGCGCCGCGAGATTCTCGGCACTTGTGACGATGTTCCAGCCGAATCGACCGCGGGACAAGGAATCCAGCGTCGAGCAAAGCCGGGCAAGCAGGAACGGCGGGTAGGCGAGCGTCGACATCGTGACGACTGTGCCCAAGTGGCGCGTGGCTGCGGCACAGATCGCCGCCAGCGGCGCCGGGTCGTGTTTGGGCGCCATCATGCCAAGGCGCAGCGCCGACTCGATGTTGCCACCGTAAGCTTCCGGCACCAGTAGCTTGTCCTCGATCATCATGTAATCGAAGCAAGCCCGTTCCAGCGTTCGGGCAACCTCCACATAAAACTCGCCGTCGAACGGCATGCCGCCATTGCCGAATGGCAGATCCCAGTCATCCGGGGTGAAGTTCAGGAACCAACCGAGATGAAACGGGCTATGTGTCACGTGGGATTCGTCCTGGCCTGTTAGAAACCGTAAGTGACGTCGACTCCGAACGTTAGCGGCTGGTTAGTGGCGACGCGCGTCACTGAGGGCACTATCCATGACAGCGATGTGGTGTTCGTCGAGAGTTCGGCATGCTTATTGGTTAGATTGTCGATGAATAAATAGCCAGACAGTGCGTCGTGCTCGATGCCTGCTCGCAGGCCGATGAGGTTGTAGGGCGACAGATGGGTGTAGCTGAATGAAGTATCAGTGGAGGGGCCGACGTACGAGTTCGTGGCCCGCCCGATCAGTGTGTATTGCCCGTTGAGCGGTTGCGTATATGTCAATGACGTGCTTTCCGTGAATCGCGGAATATTCAGGATCGCTTGCCCGGGCAGGAGCGGCGTCGACGCCACTTGTGCAGCCACCGGGTTGATTGAGCTCAAAAACGCCTGCGTATATGCGCCACTGACGGTCAAGCGCAATCGCGGCGTAAGATTAGCGCTGATCTCCAGCTCCGAGCCGTAAGACTTGCCATCCCCGGCGTTCGCCGTCAGCGAATAGCCGCAGGCTTGGTTGATCAGCTGCTGCACGTTGCTCCATCTTATGAGGTAAACGTCTCCGTTGACGCTGATCTGGTTGTCGAACAGGCGTGCCTTCTCACCAACTTCATAGTTCCACGCTGTATCAGGTGCGTAGGTCTCCGTGGTCGCCTGGCAGAATGGTGGCAATGGCAGGTTGACGCCTCCTGGCCGGTAACCCTTCGCTGCCGTCGTGTAGAGCGTCAGATTACCGCTCGGCTCGTATGCGAGGCTGACCTTCGGTGTGACACCGGATGCAGACGTTGCGAAACTTGCCGTGGTCGGTGTTGCATTACCGGTGGCAGTGATGCTGCCTTCCTGCGTCTCAGCGACATGCGTGCTGTAATCGAGATAACGCAGTCCGGTGGTAAGTTTCCAGGTGTCGGTAAAGTGATATGTCGCCTCGCCGAACGCGGCGTATTGGATTACCTCATACGGGTTGTTGGCATCGTAGACAATACCCTCTGGATTGGCCGCGGCGCCCCCGACGGAGGCTGGAGCAAAGGCCGTCGCCTGATTGATATCGACGAAGGTGGACGTGAGCTTGCTGTAGAACGCGCCGGCGATCCATTGGAATGCGCCACTATCCTTTGAGGTGAGGCGCAGTTCTTCACTGAACTGTTTTGAATAGTCGATTTCGGTAAATGTCACCGGGGCCAGAATGTCCACCCCGTAGAACACATCAAAATCGCTGCGCAAGGCCTCGGAGGTGTCCTGCGTGTTGGATTCCTTGCGGGTCCAATAAGAAGTGTTCGCGGTCAGCAGCGCGAAATTCGTGTCGTACTTGATGGTGGTGCTGTAAAGCGCAATTTTGTCAGACATGCCTTCCGGCGTGTTGAACGGCTGATAGTGCGCCAGCGTCGGCTCGGTACCGGGCGGTTGGTCGTAGAAGTTGTATCCGCCCGTCGAAATTCGCTGATACATGATCATCGTATCAATGCTGAGGTTGTCCGTTGATTTCCAAAGGACGCTGCTCCGTGTTGACTGAAACCATTCCCAGTTGACGTCCGGAATTACTTGCTGGGTCGTGCCAGACGCCAGCACATTGCCGCGATTGCATCCAGTTGCTGTGCCGGCTGAGTAGGCGCTGCATGGGTCGACGGCCTCCGGGAACGGGGATACGACGATCCGGTCTATCCAGCCGCTCACGTACTTTTCGGTGCCGACGATGCGGATGGCGAGCTCGTCGTCGATGATCGGGATGTTGAGCATCAGGTTGCCCGTTGGATTGCCGCGGCCGCCATCGGTGCCCGAGGCGATGCCCTGAGCCTGCCCGGAGAACTGCTCCAGATTGGGTTGATTAGTTACCAGCTTGATCGTGCCACCCATCGAGCCGGCGCCGTACAATGTTCCTTGCGGCCCACGCAACACTTCCACGCGATTCAGGTCGAAGAGATCCGGGTCGATGACGACCTTGCCGTTCAGCGCGGCGGCTGGCGGCGTCAGGGGGGTCTCATCCAGGTAGAAGCCTACGGTCGGCGAGGAGCCGCCGCCGGAGGCCATGCCCCGCATTTCCAATTCGGTTTCCCCGGGACCCGATGTTCGCATCGAAATACCGGGGATCGCAGCGGTGATTCCCGCAAGGTCGGTGACGCCCTGCGACTGAAGATCCGCGCCCGTCACGGCCGAGATGCTCATTGCAGTCGACTGTACTGTCGAATCACGCTTTTCAGCCGTGACGACTACCTCCTGCAGTGAATCGCTGGTCGTCGCATCATCATCAGCAAAACTGGGCACCGCCCCGTTCAGCAGGACCAGAGCGACAGCCGCGGCGATCCGGAACTTCACAGAGTGACGAGATCTGGTTATGGGTTCAGCGATCTTCATGGCATTCACTTTGAGTTACACATTGCGTTAGCGGACTCCGAGCTTCGCCTGTTGACCGAACGAAGAAAGACCAGCGGAGGACTCGGGCAGCGTGAGTTCACCCCGTTCGAGACGCTGCCGCAGATACGTAAAGGTTTGCGCTGTCTGCGCGTACAAGTGATCCCCGGCGGCGACCCCCGGTCGAGCCGGCCGATTCGGCGCGACGAAACGCGCCATCGGCGTAATGCGGGTGTGATAATCAACCGAAAAGAAGAGCGGAAATGAATACCGCTCCTCACATACCCTGCGCACCCGGTGCGATGTGGCGACGAAGTCGCCGTTGGTCCACAGTTCGAACATGTCGCCGATATTGACGACAAAGGCATTCTCAACTGGCGGCGCGTCGATCCAGGCACCCTTCTCATTCAGGATCTCGAGACCGGGGCCGGTGCTGCGCAATAGAGTAAAGCACTCATAGTCTGTATGCGCGCCGATCCCCGGGGAGTCCGTTGCGTCAGGATTAAAGGGATAATGAATCAAACGCAGTTGCGAGGGCGGCTTACGCAGATACGGCTCGAAGAAATCGGCTTCTTCACCCAGTGCCTGCGCGAATCCGCGTATCAGCGCGTGTCCGACCGCAAAAGCCGCATCGTAGTATCGACTGATCGCCGACTTGAACGCGGGATCCTCCGGCCATTGGTTGGGTCCCAATAACGGAACGCCGGCCAAGAAATCTGGGTCATCGGATGGCAGGTCGCGCGCCAGGTCGTAGGCCTCCTTGGCGTCCTTTGTGCCGCCTGCAAAGACCTCCTCTCCCTCTGGAACATAGCCGCGGTGATTGCGGGATTTCCCGATGTAGACCTGCATTTTCCGCTCGACGGGCTGGCCAAAGAATTGCTTCGTTTGCGCCAACAGCTCGTCGAATAGTGTGGGCGGTAGACCATGCCCGGTGACGTACAAGACTCCGGCGCTGCGCGCAGCCGCACCGAGCTGATGCGCGGTGGCCATTCTGGAACTTGCATTGCTGCCATACAGTGCCGAGATGTCGACGACCGGAATATTCAGGTCTGGCATGATTTGGCCTTCCGCTAGGTTCTGAAGAGCCGGACACCGGCTGCGATGAGGATTGGATCGCCTTCCACTTCGAGGATGTCCCAGCGACGAGCAATGTCGGCGCCGGATGGGCTCCGATCCTGCAGCATCAGGTGACTTGTGCTCTCACGAGGGTTCAGAAGGTCGCCGAGGCGGTAGGGCAGGCTTGAGGCGGTGATTTGAAAGCCTTCCGCGCCGATCTCGCCGAATGAAATCTCGCAGTCGATCAAGGCCCGAGCGTCCTGAATCGAAGCGACTTCGGCGGTACACTCGGGCAGGGTCTTGTGCGGCGGTGGAACGATCGAACGGTCGCGCGCAAACATGAACATGGAGCCAACCCGAAGCAGCGAGGCTTTGGTGCCGCAGTCGGTGCCGCGCAGCGTCACTGCGGCAGCGTTGCTGGTCGCGGTCGCATGGTCGCGGTGCCAATGTTCGATATATTCGATGTCGCGGCCACGCTCGATCAGTACATTGCCGTCTCCCCAGCAGAGTGAGCCAACATCGGAATAACGCGGCTTAGGCTGAAAGTCGATGGACCTGCCCCATTCGAAATAGCGGCCATCGAAGCGAAATTGGCCGGCAAAACCTTCCTGCCACGCGAGCGCCGCGCAATCTTCCATCGACAGGTCCAATAAGCCGCGCTTGCCGGAGAAGGCTGGTAACAGTGCCGGCTGGCGCAGGTCCATATATGCGCTGCGGCCCTGCAACCACCGCACTTGCGTAGTTTCATCGCGCGTACCGTTGGGCCAGGTGATCAGCGAACGGCGCCAAAGGCCCTGCAGATCTTGGACTCTTGGCGTCGTCAAGGGGGTCTCCACTGAACTAGGAAGCATGGGTTATTTGCCGCCGACCGCGATTCGCGGCGCGGCGGCCTGGCCATTGCCGAAGATGGCAACCTGCTCGATGTCGATGCGTAGACCCTTGCTGAACAGGTAGTAGGAACCGCCCGCGACAACGAGACCGACGAGCCAACCAATATCGACGCCGCCTATCCAGGCCGCCAATGAACCGGTCCATAGGTTTGGGAGCACCGCGAATGGCGCGATCGCAACAGCGCCCAGCATGTAGGCCAGGAGTCCGCGCCAGGCCCATCGTCCGTAGATGCCGTGGGGATTAAACAGATCACGAATAAGGTAATGGCCACGCCGAACGAAGAAGAAATCGACGAGGTTGACCGCTGTCCAGGGCACCAGCATGTAGAGAATGATTGTCAATGTGAGCGTCAGGCTCGAAATCGCGTTCTGCCCCCCGATCAGCGTCACCAGCACCCACGGCATAGTAAACACACCGATGAAAACTGCGCGGACTGTTCTAGTGGCTCTGATGGTTCGCAAGCTGTCGCTGGCAGTGACCAGCGTCAGCATGCCGCTATAGGTGTCGATTGAAACGACCGCCAGCAGCACCAATACGCTGTCGATCGCGAGAACGGTGCCGAATCCGTGAAATACCGCATTGCCGGCGAAGTTGACGGCGACCAATGGATCGGAACCGTTGAGCCGGGTCGCCAGCCAGGCTCCCAATACCAGCAGCCAGCAGGCCGACGAGGAGGCACCCAGGAACACCGCGACGATCAGACTCGACGCCTTGGTGTCCTGTTTGAGATAGCGTGTGTAATCCGAGACGTATGGTGCGAATGCAATGTTATAGCTGGCGCCAGCCGCGAACTGCACGCCAAACGCGACTGCGCCGAACCCCAGGGCGGCCGGTGTGCCGTGCGGGACCGTGCCGGCGGCGATCGCCGCAGTCAGAATGGCGGTCAGCGGCAGGCTGATCCAGAACATTGCTTTGAAGGCGCGATGCAGCCAATCGTAGCCGAGCAGCGCCAGTGCCATGCTCCACAGCGCCGTGATCGTCAAAACCACATACGGGTTCCAGCCAAATAGGTGTTGCAGTCCGCTCATGATCAGAAGCGCACACACGACGTTCATCCCGCCGTAATTGATCAATGAGCCGAGCAGCACAATAAGTACGCCGTGATAACCAAATTGTGCGCGGCTCTGAACCATCTGCGGCAGACCGAGTAGCGGGCCCTGGGTCGCATGGAAGGCCATGAATAGCGTGCCGAAAAGAATCCCGAGTACCCCGCCGACGGAGGTCCACGCGAATGAGAGTCCGAGGCTTGGTCCGATGAAGCCGAGTGAAATCGACAAAAACTGCAGGTTGCCAGTGAACCAGAAGGTTCGCTGGTCGCGGACATGACCGTGACGCTCGCTGTGCTCGATGTAATCGATCGAATGCACTTCAATGCCCCGGGAATTGCTCGAGGGGATCTCGATCGCAGTCAGCGTGTCATTGGATTCCGCCAATCAGTGTGCTCCGTGCTTCGAGCCGATAATCCAGTAGCGGATCAGAACTCGGAAGCCGGAGATGATCGATGGAGGATATAAATCCTATTGATGGGCCAAGCGCGTTTGGTCGCTATTGGCGCAGACGGCCGGCCCCGCGCCTCACAACAGTGCGGAATCACCGCGCGCCCTGAGGCGCCTGCGCATCTCGTCGAGGAACAGCTGTGTTGTGACCGACACGCGCTCCGACGGATGGGACACGAGATAAATGAAGTAGTTCGGCAGAATGGGCGGCGGCAACAGCGGCCATAAACGATCGGTACCGTGGGGTTCGCCGACCACCGTTGGCAAAAAGCCAATGCCGATACCGCGCAGAATCAAGCGCGAGGCCTCGTGCAGATCCTCGGCACGTCCGCTTGCATTGCCGGCGAGCCCGTAGCGCTCGCGAAACTGCCGCAGTTCGTCGGGTTCATCGCCTTGGGTCAGAATAAACCGCTGCTGCGACAGCTTCGCCGGTTCGCGAATCACCCGGCCATAGAGCTCATGCGAGCGGCAGCAGTACAGCTGCTGAGTTTCACGAAATAGTGGCTCGTAGCGCAGTAGCGGTTGCGGGCGCGCATCGAAGGTGATGCCGACATCGCATTCGTTGGCGAGCAGCGCATCAATAACCTTTTGCCATGGCGATACCTCGATCATGATCTCGATGTCCGGATGCCGGGTGTGAATCGAGGACAAGGCTTCATCCAGCTCCGGGCAAATGATGTACGTGATCATGCGCATCGACATCTTGCCTTCGATTCGCTTCGCGGCTTGCGAGGTCAACTTTGGCGCCAACCGTACTGCTTCCATCATGTCGGTAGTCAATTGCAGCAATTCCTTACCTGCAGGCGTCAATGCGATTCCGTGCGCGGTTCGATGGCACAGCGTCACGCCAAGATGATCTTCAAGACGCTTTAGCGCAGCGCTTAGCGTTGGCTGATGGAGATGCAGGTGTCGAGCGGCAGCGCTCAGACTGCCTGACTGGACTATTTCGTGAAATTGTCGGAAGAGATTCCAATCGACCCGGCGAACGAAGCGCTCGGTTTCCGTGTGCTCGAGTTTCTCAGGCGGCGTCGCGCGGTTGACAGGTTTCATCGTCACAACCTGTATTTTCGCGCCACTGATGTCAAGATCCGGTCTTGGCGCTGCCCGAAGCCTGACGGTCTGATCGACTGAAAGTGGTCAGGTCCCGGGAAGTGCCTATGCTTCCGTTAGCCGGTTGTTTTTCATGCATGGCTCGGGACCTCGTCAGTCGAGATCCCCGCAAGGCAGGCAGCTGGGTGCGCCACAGGCAGCCCGGTCCCAGACAATCACGGCCCCGCACCCGCCGCAGTTGCTCAGCGTGAGTTCATCACCCCGCGCCAGGGCCGTGACCAGGAACACCGCGTGCTCGAAGCTGATGCCATGAGCAGGCATCATTTGCTGATAGATCTCAAAGGCTTGGCAGAGCAGCTCGCCGCGCGCCAGGTTCGCTAAGGCGTTCTGATTGAACCGCGTTCCCGCCTGCGGCAGCACGCCGAGCAGGGAACACACGCTCGCCAGGAATGAACTCTCCTCCTTCAGTCGCTGCGAGCGCGTGAAGTACGTGCACTGCTGCGGCGACTTGCCGCGCGGCCTGGCTACGGCAAAGCCGGGCTCATGCAGATATCCGAGTTTGCTAATCTGTTCAAGTTACACGAAATTTAACAGTGTGAAGTTGGCCTATAAGTTATTGTATCTAATAGGTTTACGTCATCACTGCATGGAAACCACGCAGTCGAGCGGACAACTTGCGAAGCCCTTCTTAGGAAGGTGTCCCGGCGTAGCGGGCGGCGTCTGTTCGAACCGCTAACTCAGTGGGAGGCGAGTCAGGCGGCGCGGGCTCTCAGGGCTTGTGCGTCGATGTCGCGTGGACCCTCCATCCGCCAGCTCTCGGGCCGGCGCATCAAAACGAACCGGTAGTAGAAATAGCTGAACGCATTGATACCCACCCAGATGAACAATGTGGGACGGCCGATATCCGGATCGACCCATAGGGCGGCAATTTCGCCAATGACAAGGAAGATCCCGAGTACGGGTATCAGAGGGTAGAGCGGCATCCTGTAGGCATGGGTACCGGTGCGTCCGCTGCGACGGCCGGAGAACGACCCCCAAACGTAGAAGACGGTTATGGATGTCAGCCCTCCGGACAGCAGCATGATCTTGATCTTCATACTCAGGAGTGTCGCCAGCGCAGTGGTGATTCCAATCAGCAGCAGGGCGAACCAGGGCGCATCGGATTTTGGAGTCAGGCGCATCAGGGCGCGATTCAGCGCCGGGTTGAAGAGTTGTGTGCGGCCCATGGCAAACGCGTTGCGCCCCATGCCGATGAAGCCGGCCAGACAGGCGTTGAAAATCGCAACGGCGATGGCCACCGACACGAATTTCATGCCGAAATCCGGCAGATACTGCGCCAGAAACGCTTCAAACGGGGCGTCCTGGGCCAGCACTGCGCGCAGATGATGCGAGCCGATAATCGTGCCGATGACGGGCGCCGTCTCCAGGATCGCCGTCAGCCCAAAGCACAGCATCATGACGCGTCCCACGGTGGCCGGGCGCTTCATGTCCTCGCAGAAAAGCAGGGCCTGGCTGGAGCCCGCAATGGACCAGGAGGCATTCGTGCTCGCCAGGGCCAGGGCCCCCAGGCCGACACCCACCCAGGCGCCATTTTCCGAGGCCATCGGGTGGATGATCAATTCCCGAACGCCCGGCTGGATATGGAGTACCCCGAGGCCTGCGACCAGGAGCAGCGCCACGACTTCGATCAACAGGAACAGGCCGGTAATGCGCTCATTGGAGCGGATGTTGAGCATCGCCAATGCCGTACAGACCGCGACCGTGATGTAGGTGATCAGGTCCTCATTCAGCGACGGGAACAGCGGCTTCAAATAAATCGCGATGCCGACCGCCGAGGTATTCAGGAACAGCGGCAGGGTAAATGCTCCGGCGATGTAGGTCATGCCGGCCGCCCAGTCGCCAATCGCATAACCGACGGCCGCATAGTCGTAGCCTGCAGTCGGATAGGCGGACCCCAGTTCCGCGGCCATCGAGGTCTGGCAGTAGTTGATGAGCGTGCCCAACAGGAACGCCGCAATCGCGGCGCTGCCGGCTTCCTGGATGATCGTGCCACCCGAGACGAAGATTGACACACCCGGCGACAGCAACGACAAGGTCAGAACGACCACGCCGAAGCCCGTCAACGAGCGCGTAAACTTTGGCGGCGTACCGGTCGCGTGAGGGGCAGTCGCAACGTCCAAGGTGAACCGGCTCCCGCATCATCGGTTTCTTATGCGGCCAGTATAGGACGAAGATCTGCCGCGCTCAGACCAGTTTCAGGTCCCAGAGATGGGGCGCCCGGAAAAATGACCTCGAGCTGCTGCGGCCCGCGGCCCCGCGGCGGGCACTCGATGGGCACAGGTAGTGAATGCGCACCGCAACAAACGATGATACTAATGCTCAAAGCCGGCGCTCAAGCGGGTCGTCCTGCGGCTGGCGGGTTCGTTCATCACCAACGCAGCGAGCTGATCTTTCGGCTCTAATCGACTCAGCTTGCGCAGTACGAACAATGCCGCGCCTTCAGCTCTGTGCGATCAATTACGGTAAACGCGCCGCAATCCTCGCAACGGCCCAGGGTCAGTTCCTCGCCGTCGGCGAGCGCATGGATCAGAAACACCGCATGCTCGAAGCTGATGCCATGTGAGGGCATCAGCTGCTGGTAGACCTCAAAGGCCTGGCACAGCAGCTCCCCGCGCGCCAGGTTCGCCAAAGCCCGCTGATTGACCTGCGATCCCGACTGCGGCAGCACGCCGAGCAGGGAGCACAGGCTCGCCAGGAACGAACTTTCCTCCTTGAGTTTCGGCGAGCGCGTGAAGAACGCGCACTGCTGCGGTGACTTGCCGCGCGGCCTTGATACGGCAAAGCCGGGCTCGTTCGAATATCCGCGATAGAGCTTGCGGATCCTGTCATCAGACAATCCGGTCCAGGCCCTGATGGTTTGCGTCCGGGCTTCATGACGGATGAAGCGCAGCGCGAGATCGAAACGAAACCGGTCGCGGCTGTAACGATTGTCGGAAATGCGCATGAGGAGCACCTGTTCGGGTTGGCGGGAGCGGCCCGCACTGTGCTTATGTCGGGTGCAGATCCGCTCAGGTAGTTTTGTGATAAAAATAACAATTGCTATAAAAATAGCAAAAACGGGAGAAGCAGGGTAGAGGCTCGGTGACTTGAAAATTCATCAGAAGACGGAGGAATGCGATGGACAGACAGACCGGTTACGCGCCCCGGGCGGCCCAGCCGCTTTGGGAGCAGCAGTCATGGTTGGGTACGGCCACGCTTGAGACTGTGGTTGAGGTCAATGAACAGGTACTGGCGCTGCTGCGGGCGCAATGCCAGGTGACTGCGGCGCAGCCGGCTTTGCTGAGGGATGTCAGCAGCCTGATGCTCAATCTGGATGCGCAGGCCTTGCGGCACGCAGCCGCCGGTGCCGTATTGCTGGTGGACGCGCAATTCGCGGACACCCGGTTGTGGTCCGAGACCATCATCGGCGCTGTCAACGACCGACCGGTGTTCACTCCCGCAGCGTTCTTTACCGTTGACGGGACCGTGGCAGTAATGCGCCTGGTCGTGACCCATGCCTGGCATCTCGCCCGCAGCGAACCGACCGCGGCGCGCCTGCTGCTGGGGCTGTCCGCGGCCAACGTGGCGGTGATCGGCGGATGTACCTTAAGTCGGCTGATACATCTGGCCGAGACCCGCACACAATGGCTGCGGCCGCGCTGGGAAGATCGCCCCCGGGTGTGGTGCAATCTGCTGCGGGCGGCCAGCGCGGGTGACAGCAGGGCCGTGGAGCGTTTGCGGGTGCAAGCTGTGCAGCTGCTGGCCGCCGACGCGCAGTCGAGGTAAGGTGCAGCAGTGGGCGTAGTGCCCCAAGGACTGTCGCCCAGGGGCGACGTCTGTCTGGCACCGCATCAGACCCGGTATAACTGGGAGTCTGCTTGTTCTGTGCTGTAACGAGGAGGACCTGACCTATGGCGCTCTGGAAAGAACCCAACGCACCGACCAGTCCGACACCGCCCCCATCGATGCCATCCGGCACCCCCACCCCCCGGGAGACCCCCATGTCCGTGACCCCGTCCGCGAATACGGAAGCTTTGCGCCGTCCTCAGGTCGCGCGGGGCGAACTGAAGGAATCCCTGATCGCGGCGGATCTGACCATCGAGGGCAAGATCGAAGGCTCCGGCCATGTCCGTATCGCGGGATCCTTCAAAGGTGACGTGAACGTGCAGGGCAACCTGACCATCGAGGTCGGGGCACGCGTGACGGGGCAGGTCCGCGCCAGTACCGTCATCGTGGGCGGGGAACTGCACGGCAATATCGAAGCCGCCGTCCGCGTCGAATTGCAGGAAACCGGCATGGTGGTCGGCGATGTGAAGGCTGGCTCCCTTACCGTTGCCGCCGGCTCGCGCATGCGCGGCCAGGTTGAATTCGGCTGGGGCGAGAAGGGCGTCAGCTCGCTGGCTTCGGCGAAGGTGGACGCGGCGGTCTCCTGATTCGAGGAGCCGCCACTTAGATGAATTCCGGCAAGACGCGCAGCTGTCCGCACTGCAAGGCCACCATCCTTGAAAGTGCGACCGTGTGTCCGGGGTGTCTGCACCATCTGCGCTTCGATCCGGCGGCGCAGCGCATGTTGCCAGCGGCTACGCCGCTGCGGGTGGAAGGCACCATCCGTCATCCACCGGGTGGCGGTACCTGGGAATACTCGATCGTCCTCGCCGTACGCAATGAGCGGGGCGAGGAGCTCACCCGACAGGTCGTCGGCGTCGGGGCGCTGGCTCCCGCCGACGTGCGTTCGTTCAGTCTTTCGGTAGAACTGTTTGCCCCGCAGACCGTGTCGCGCGATCCGCGCCCGGAAGTGCGCAGCTCCGGCCCTCTGCCGGGCGCACCGGGGTCGTCACCTCGGCCCACGGCACCGGCCACCAGCAAGTCACCGTTTCGCGACCCACGTGACCCGCGCACCCGGCCGCCGATGACGGGACGGGACTCGACCACGGGCGGCAGCAATGCGGGCGGACCGCCGGCGCTGCCACGCGACCCGCGGCCGCCGGCGCTCGAAACTCATGTGCGTACCCGCCCCGCCACATCGCAGCCGCTGTCCAAGGATCGACCGAAGGATTGAGCCGGAGCGGGGCGGAGGGTCAGTTGTGCTACCCTCTCGGCGCCCATCACGCCTGAAGAACCGGCTCATCTGTTGCTCATGCACGCGCTCTCAGTTCACGGACTCACGAAGACTTACAGGAATGGCGTCCAGGCCCTGAAAGGCATCGATCTGGAGGTCGAGCAGGGTGATTTCTTCGCGCTGCTGGGACCCAATGGCGCCGGCAAGACCACCCTGATCGGCATCACGACCTCGCTCGTCACCAAGTCCGGTGGCACGGTCAAAGTTTTCGGTCATGACATCGACCGGGAGCTTGAGGCGGCCAAGTCCTGCATCGGTGTCGTGCCGCAGGAACTGAATTTCAACATGTTCGAGACGCCGCTGACCATCGTCGTCAACCAGGCGGGTTTTTACGGCATCGAGCGCAAGGTCGCGCGTGTGCGTGCCGAGAAGTACCTCAAGCAACTGCAGCTGTGGGACAAGCGCAATTCAATGTCGCGCGGTCTGTCCGGCGGCATGAAGCGCCGGCTCATGATCGCCCGTGCGCTCATGCACGAGCCGAAGCTGCTCATCCTCGATGAGCCGACCGCTGGCGTGGACATCGAGATCCGCCGCTCCATGTGGGACTTCCTGCGCGAAATCAACGACAGCGGCACGACCATCATCCTGACGACGCACTACCTGGAAGAGGCCGAGACCCTGTGCCGCAATATCGCCATCATCGACGGTGGCCGCATCGCCGAGCGTGATCGCATGAGCAGCCTGCTGAGCCGGATGAATACCGAGACCTTTGTCCTGAACCTGCGCGAACCGCTGAGCGCGGTGCCTGATTTACCCGGATATCCGGCCACGCTGGCGGATCCATATACCCTGGAGGTCGAGCTATCGCGTGGCCAGTCGCTGAACGATATCTTTCTGCGGCTCACGCAGCTCGGGATTCACGTCGTGAGCATGCGCAACAAGGTCAACCGGCTCGAAGAGATCTTCATGCGGCTGGTCGAGGGCAACGCGCAGCAGACCGCCCGGGCTGCCGGGTGATGGACGCACGGGTGAAATCGGACGTGCCGCAGGTAGTGAACCTGGCCAAGGTGAACTGGTGCGGGTTCAAGACCATCATCATCCGCGAGTACGGTCGCATCATCCGCATCTGGGGCCAGACCCTGGTGCCGCCGGCGGTGCAGGCGACGCTGTACTTCACGATCTTCGGTGGCGTGATCGGCAGCCGCGTCGGCCCGATGGGTGGCCACAATTATCAGCAGTTCATCGCACCCGGCCTGATCATCATGGGCGTGATCCAGAACTCGTACGGCAATGTGGTCTCATCGTTCTTTGGCGCGAAGTTCGGCAAGCATATCGAGGAACTGCTGGTCTCCCCGCTCCCCAACTGGCTCATCGTCACCGGTTACGTGGCCGGTGGTCTGCTGCGCGGCCTGTTGGTGGGATGCGTGGTGACGGTGGTGTCGCTGATTTTCGCCAAACTGCAGGTGCTGCATCCGTTCATCATCGTCGGCGCGGTCTTCTTCACCTCCATCGTGTTCTCACTGGGAGGGTTCATCAACGCATTGCTGGCCAAGAACTTCGACCAGGTGAACTGGATTCCAACCTTCGTGCTGACGCCGCTCACGTATTTTGCCGGAACGTTCTACTCGATCCATATGCTGCCGCTCTGGGCGCAGACCGTGTCGCACGCCAATCCCATCATGTATATGGTGAATGCTTTTCGGTTCGGATTCTTTGGCGTCTCGGATGTGAATGTCCCGGCCGCCTTCGCCATCATGATCGGACTGGCGGCGGCGCTGTTTACGGCGGCCGTGATGATGATGAATGCCGGGCGCGGCATCCGGGACTGAGACCGCGTTCACGTTTGCGTTGCGAAGCAACAAAACCTTAACCATTCGTTCACTGAACCGCCTTGGCGCTTTGCGAGGCTGTCGGCCTCATGAAGGCCGGTACCTTGAGCACCTTTGTCGCGCGTGTCGATGCGGCCGAATTCGGCCTGTGCCGGACGCTGAACGCGCTGAGCCGCCGCCGGCCCGTGCGGCGCCTCTTCCAGGTGGTCAGCCGGCTGGGCAATGGCGCGATCTGGTACGCGCTGCTGTTGGCGCTGCCGCTGTTGCGGGGTCGCGCGGGGCTGCTCCCGGGGCTGGTCATGGCGCTCACCGGCATCATCGGCGTCGCGTTGTACAAGCTGCTCAAGCAGACCCTGATTCGCGAGCGCCCATTCATCACCCACAGCGGCATCTCCCTGCACGGCGCGCCGCTGGACCGTTACAGCTTCCCCTCGGGCCACACCCTGCACGCCGTCGCCTTCACCTGGCAGGCCGTGGCCCATATTCCCGAGCTTGGCTGGGTGCTGGTGCCGTTCACCGCCCTGGTCGCGGCCTCACGCGTGGTGCTCGGGCTGCACTATCCCACCGACGTACTGGTGGGCGCGGCCATCGGCGGCCTGCTCGGGCAACTCGGCCTGGCATTGGGCTAAAGGCCCGTCGGCGATCCGCGACGCTGCGCTGGCAGGAACGGTGCTGCAACTACGCTACACTTGGGCCTTCTTTAAAGCGGCTGGCGGCAAACCTGACCCGCGGCGGAGCTGAGTGTGGGCAAGCGCGCATTGATCGTAGACGACTCGAAGTCGGCACGACTGTCACTGGCCCGTATTCTCGAGAAGCACGCCATCGAGGTCGATACCGCCGAGTCGGCGGAACTGGCCCTCGAGTACCTGCGTACCCATCGTCCCGATGCCATCTTCATGGATCACATGATGTCCGGGATGGATGGCTTGCAGGCCGTACAGGCCATCAAGAACAATCCGCGCACGGCGACCATTCCGATCATGATGTACACCTCCCAGGAAGGTGAATTGTACGTCGGTCAGGCGCGGGCGCTGGGCGCGATTGGCGTGTTACCGAAGCAGATCAAGCCGGCCGATGTCACCAAGGTGCTCTACCAGCTGAACCTGGCGGTCGATCGTCGTAGCAGCGAACAAAGCAGCTTCCGGCCCCTCGTCGAGAACATGTCGTCCGCCGGCGATGATGCGTATGCCCATACCAGTACGCATCCCCTGCACGGGCCGGATCCTCAGCTGCCCGCGGCCGCGCTGCGTGAACAGCTCATCGACCTGCGCCGCACGGTCCTCGCAGGCTTCGATGCCCAAGGGGATCGGTTGCTGGCGGATATGCGTGCCGTTTTGCACGAACCGCACCCACCCGCCGTCGGCCCACCACCGCCCGCACCTCGCGCGGTACTGCCCTGGCTGCTGGCCGCAGCGGCGCTGGGTGCCTGCGCCGTCTTGGCGCTGCTGAACTGGCAGCAGGGGACGCAGGTGTCATCCCTCGAGTCTGAATTAGCGCAGCTGCGGGCCACCGCGCTCGCAAGCGCGCCCACGGCGGAGCCACCGGCCGCCCCGGCCGATGCGCCGGTCCCGGCCGATGCGGCAACGACCGGCAGTAGCCCGGCTGATGCGGCCCCGGCGGCGCGCGTGACTTCCCGGCCGATCATCCAATCCGTGCCTTATGGGGTCGAGCCATTCAGTGGCGGCCGCCTGGATGCCATGCGCCAGTTGTTCGACCGCCTCACGACCCAGGGCTTCCAGGGCAATGTCGACATCAGGACCTACAGCGGCAGGTTCTGCCTGGTCGGCAATGCCACGGACGGCTTTTCGCTCGCGCCGGATGATCTGCTCTATTCGAAATGCGACCTGGTGTCGGGGACCCATGATGATCCGACGGCAAGCGGTACACGGATCCCCGTGGTGATGGCGGATCTGATGAGCACGGTGCGGGCCAGCAGTCGCGATCAGATTCATGTCCAGGTGAGCGGCGGTGAGGGCAGCGCCCCGGTCGCCTATCCGGTGGTATCCGACATGCTCACGGCGGGGGAGTGGAATCGCGCCGCCGTCGCGAACAACCGGATCGAAATCCGCCTTCGCTAGCGTACCTAGCGTACATTGAACCCCCATTTCGAATACGCGCTGGAGACGGGCTTCCGCCCACCGTGGTGGCTGCGCAATGCCCATGTGCAGTCCATTCTGCCGAGCCTGGCACTGCGCCGTGCCCTGATACGCCGGCGCTGTGCCCCACTGCAGCAGCACAGCCAATCGTTGCTCCTGGACTGCGGCGATGGAGTGCGGCTGCTCGCGCAGCACACGCCCGCGATCCGCACGCATCCGGCCGGGGCCGTGGTCATGCTGCACGGCTGGGAGGGCGATGCCAATGCAATGTACATGCGCTCGCTGGGCCGGCGGCTGCTGGCGAGCGGTTTTGCAATCCTGCGCCTGAACCTGCGCGATCATGGCGGCACGCAGGCCCTGAATCCGGGGCTGTTCCATTCCTGTCTGCTGCCCGAGATCGTGGGCGCCGTGCGCCGTGCCCAGCAGCTGTTCGGCGCCCTGCCGTTGCATCTTGCGGGCTTCTCGCTGGGCGGGAATTTCCTGTTGCGCGTGGCGGCGGATGCGCCGCAGGCGGGATTGGAAATCGCCAGCGTCGTGGCCATCTCTCCCGTGCTCGAGCCGCGCGCCACCCTGGATGCCATCGAGTCCGGTCCGGGAGTCTATCGGCGATACTTCGTGCGCAAGTGGAGCAGTTCGCTGCGTGATAAGCAGCGTGCGTGGCCGCAGCTTTACCAGTTCGATAATCTTGAACGCTACGACAGTCTGCGGCAGATGACGGCGGACCTGGTCGATCGCCACACCGGCTTCGACACTCTGGAGCAGTACCTGGACGGTTATTCGATCACGGGCCAACGTCTGGCGGGGCTGGCGGTGCGGGCGACCATCATTACGGCCGCCGATGATCCCATCGTGCCGGTGGCCGACCTCAAGCGGCTCGCCGCCTCATCCACACTGCGGGCGGTGGTGACATCGCGCGGTGGACACTGCGGCTTTCTCACCGGCCTGCTGGGCGATACCTGGGCCGAGAACGCGGTGGTCGCGCATCTGACCCGCTGACGATCAAATCCCAATCAGCGTCCGCGCTTTTCCTCGAAATTGACGATGGGCTCACCGCTGGTGACGGTGACCTCGCCTTCAATCACCGCACCCCTGGCGATCGCTATGCTGCGCGCGGTGACGCGTCCGTGGATCACCGCCGACGCGCGGATCTCGAGCTTCTCATCGACCCGGATGACGCCATTGATGATGCCGGCGACGACGCCGCTGCGTGCGTGCACTTCGCCATCCCAGCGCGCGCCAGCGGCGAGACTCAATGGCCCCTTCACATCACCGTCACCGCGCACCTGCCCGCACATCACGAGCGCGCCGGGTGTCTCGATATCACCGGTGATGCGGCTGCCGTTGGCGACGAAGGTGGGTGCGGAACCCATCTTGTCGAGCAGTCGCCGTTTCGGTATTTCCGCCATCGCTCACTCAGGCCTTGAAAGCAAACTTTGAACATGTTGCCGCAGTGGCGCGACTTTCGGTGAGCGCGCGACAAACAACTGTGACGCATGCACGAATCAATGGCGCTGATTTGACAATTTCGGCCGTTGTCGTCCGTTCCTGACGTATTGCGTCACCTGGACCGGCGCGGCCGTACTGGGGTAAGTATCGGAAAAACAAGCACTTTGAGCATTGGCACAGCCTTTGCTTTATACAAGTCAAGAAGCGGACAACTCCCCCGGTGTCCGCTATCGAACTGGCCGCGGCGCATATTTCAAGCGCTCGCGGCCTTTTTTTAGCCTAAGGGAAGCGGTGCCGGCGCCAAGCCTCTAATTTGCAAGGAAATGGCGCAAAACAAGCCATTTTGCAGCAATTATCCAGTGAACAAACTTTAACCAAACGGGTCTACCCTCATGCACAGGTGGTGGCCAGGCAGGGGTTAAAATTCCGCTGCGGGCACATCTCTCCGCCCTCAAGTCCCGGCCCGTCCGGCCGGACCGACCGCCAACACAGGGGAACGCATGAACAGGCCAGGCTCACCGCCGCTGCCCCGCCGTCTGTCGGCCCCCGCTGCCCAGGGTCTTGCCCAGGTGCCGGGACAGGCCGCGGTACGTTCGTTGCTCCTGGACAATGGTCTGAAGATCATCGCCTGGTCGGATCATTCCATTACGAGCGTTGCGCTTCATAACTGGGTGCGCGTCGGCAGCCGCAATGAAGTGCCCGGTCTCACCGGACTCGCGCATTTCTTCGAACACATGATGTTCAACGGCACGGCGCGGCACGGCGCGGGTGAATTCGACCGGTTGATGGAAGAGCAGGGCGGTTCAAACAATGCCTTCACCTGCGATGACGTCACCGTCTACCAGGACTGGTTTCCCCGCGCCGCACTGGATCTGGTGTTTGAACTGGAAGCGGATCGCATCGAGGGCCTGAGCCTCGATCCGGCGCTGATCGAGAGCGAGCGCGGCGTGGTGTATTCGGAGCGACTGCTGCGTGTCGATGACAACAACCAGGGTTACCTGAGTGAACAGGTACAGGGTCAGGCGTTCATCGCGCATCCGTACCGGTTTCCAACAATCGGCCTGCCCGATGACATCCGCGGCTGGACGGCGCGCGACCTGCGCCAGTTCTACCGTACCTACTACGCGCCGAACAATCAGACCATCGTGCTCGTGGGCGACGTGAGTCATGAAGAGGCCTTCGCGCTCGCGCGTCGCCACTTCGGGCGGCTGCCGCGTCAGCCGGATCCACCTGCGGTGCTGGCGCGCGAGCCGGAGCAGGTCGGCGAACGGCGTGTGATGGTCCGGCGCCCCGCACAGATGGCGCTGCTGCAGTACGCGTACAAGGCTCCCGCGGCCGCAGATCCGCTGGGGCCGGCGTTGAACCTGCTGCTGACGGCGCTCGTGGATGGCAATGCGTCGCGCCTGCACCGACTGCTGGTGGAACAGCGCATGGTCGCGCACGACGTCGCGGCCGAATGGCACCAGGGTTTTGATCCGTCCTTGTGCTGGTTCTGGTTCACGCTCGCCGAAGGGGTCGATCCGCACCTGGCGCGCGACATCATTGATGCGGAGCTGGCGGGCATTGCGACGTCGGGCCTCGCCGAGGTGGACCTGGAGCGCGCGCGCAATCTGAATGCCGCGGCTTTCTGGAGGCAGCTGTCCACGATCGATGGCAAGGCGCATCTGCTGGGCGAGTATGAGGCGCTGCGCGGCGGCTGGCGCAATCTGTTCGATGCCCCCGCGCAGCATGCCGCGGTGACCCGCGAGGAGATCTCGGCGGCGGCGCGCATGCTGCTGAATCCGCGGCGGCGCACGGTCGGCATGCTGTTGCCGACGAGTGCGGGCATCGCCCACGACCCCGGCGCTGCGCAATGCTGAATCCGGAGGTCAACGTGATGCCCCCGCTGGCGCGGATCATTGATCTGAACCGCAGGGGCTTTGGTATCCCGGCACATGAACGCCTGGTGCTCGCCAACGGCATGACCCTGCTGATCGTGCCGCGCCGCGATGTGCCGCTGGTGGCCTTCCAGATGTTGATTCGGGGCGGCGCGCTCGGCGACCCGGCGGATCGCGCGGGTTTGGCCACTCTCACGGCCGGATTGCTCGATAAGGGTGCCGGCGCGCGCGATGCGGCGGCATTCGCCGAAAGCGTCGAAGGCTCCGGTGGCAGCTTTGCCGCCAGTGCGGGACCCGAATGCATCAGCATCAACGGCCAGTTTCTGGCGCAGGATCAGGCGCGGATGCTGGAGCTGCTGGCGGATGCGGTCCTGGAGCCGCGATTTGCCGCGTCGGAGTTCACGCGTCAGCGCACGCGACAGATCGGCCACATCCGGTCACTGAAGGATTCGGACCCCTCAGAACTGCTGCCGCATTATGGCCGTGCGCTGCTGTTCGGTGCTCATCCTTACGCGCGCCCCGCCAGTGGCAGCGAGGACTCCCTGCAGGGTATCGCGCTCCGGGATGTGGTCGAGTATCACCGCGCGCACATCGGGGCGGATCGGGCCGCGCTGGTGGTGGCCGGAGATGTCGATGTAGCGTGGCTGAAGGCCGATGTTGCGCGCCGCTTCGGCGCCTGGCAGCCCGCCGCGACCCCCTTGCCGGCGGTCAGCGCCACCGTGAAACTGCGCAAGCGACGCGTGCTGCTGGTGGATTCGCCGGGTTCGGCGCAATCATATTTCTGGGTGGGTGCCACCGGGCTGGATCGGGCCTACCCGCGCCGCGCCGCGCTGGATCTGGTGAATTCGCTGTTCGGCGGCCGCTTCACATCGCTGCTGAACTCCGAGCTGCGCATCAGGAGCGGGCTGTCGTACGGCGCGGCGTCCGGGTTTACGCGCGGTCGGGCGGCGGGCGAGTTCGCGATTCGCACCTTTACCGAAACGCGGCACACGGTGCGGGCAATTGATCTGGTGCTGAAGAGCCTCTCGCGCCTGAAGCGCGCGGGCCTCACGCAGGCCATGCTCGATTCGGCGCGCTCGTACGTGATGGGCCAGTATCCCATGAACCTGGAGACCGCCGCGGACTGGGCAGCGCAGTTGGCGGAGCTGGAACTTTACGGACTGGATCCGGGATATATCGAGAACTATGGACCGGCGCTGCGCAATGTCACGTTGGCCGATGCACACCAGGTGCTCGAGGAGGCGTTTCCGCTGGCACGTCAGCTGGCGCTCGTCGTGATCGGTGATGCGCAGCAGGTGCGGGAGCGATTGGAACGTTACGGGCCGGTGCAGCAGGTCGCACTGGCGGCGGGCAGCTTCACGGATGGAAGCGGCGCGCCTTAGAAAAAGGCGCGCCGTTTCGCGGTTTCCCCTCATGCCTCATTGCTGTTCTCTTCCGGTAGACACCAAGCGGTTATTGACCCGACAGTTTGTTGAGGACTGCGCGGTTGGCGTAGGCGATGGACAGTGCATCGTGATGGGCCAGACGGTCCCACAACGAGACACTGGAATCGTCCCAGCGCGCCATCTTGATGGCTTCGTCGCAGGCGTTATGGGCTTCATCCAGCCGCCCGCTGGCCACGTAGGCCACACACAGGTTGGTGCTGGCGGCCACCTCATTCGCATTGAAATCCGTGGAATGCGGTGCCAGTTTTTGAATGACGGACGCATAGTCGCCCGCCAGCAGTTGATCACCGGCGGCGGCGTCGGTGAATCCGGACAACACGAGCTTGCCGGACTCCACATCGGCATGCGCAGCGGCGCCGAGCAGCAGCGTGCCAGCGATCGCGGCGGCCAGTGGCACGTGGCGCATACTCTTCAGTAATTGCAGTTTCATGACAGAACTCCTCAGGTTTGTTACGGCGCACCGGTTTTCACCCGGTGCACGAGCAGGCTAGGAGTTTTGCTGCAGTGAAACAAACGAATAGATTTGCGGCTATGCGTGACACGGGTTCACCACGGCGTGGGTGAGTTTGCGGACCTCATTGATGAGCCACTCGGTCATCGCGCGCACCTCCGGTTTGGCCGCATCCTTGGGCCGGCTCGCCAGATAGTAGGTGTCGCTGGTGTGCAGGTTCAGCGGGAAGATGCGCACCAGCGATCCTGATTCGAACCACATGCTGCACAGGGCTTCGGGGACCAGCGCCACACCGACCCCACGCTCCGCGGCGCGCACGACCGCCGACATGGTGTCCAGTTCAATGACATTCTTCGGTTCGGGGGCCTCAAGACCCAGTTCCTCTGCCCAGCTGTTCCAGGCGAACGGCCGTGACTTGTGAACGATGAGGGCCATGTCGCGAAAGACGTTCGCCCCTAGGCGCTTCACGGTCGGCGCATAGTCGCGCGCGCAGGCGGCGACCAGTGACAGCGTGAACAGCGGCGTGACGCTCACCCCCTGCGGCGGCGCATCCGACAACAGCACGGAAATATCCGCCGTCAGCGGGTGTGCCGCGGGCCGCGGATCGCGCGTGTCGACCTGGATGTCGATGTCGGGCCACGCGGCACAGAAGTCGGCCATGCGCGGCACAAAGATCTCGGCGGCGAAGAAGGGTGGCAGCAGCATGCGCAGCGTCAGGCGGTTGTTGCGCCGTGCGATGCGCGTAAGACTGCGGTCGATGGCATCGAGCAGTGGCCCGACCTGCTCCAGCAGCGTGGCCCCGGCGGAGGTCAATTCGACGGCGCGCGTCCTCCTTTCGAACAGTCGCACGCCCAGGGAGTCCTCCAGCTCCTTCATCTGGTGGCTGACGGCCGATGGGGTCAGGAACAGTTCATCGGCCGCAATCTTGAAGCTGCGGTGGTGGGCCGCCACACAGAAGGCGCGCAGGTTGCGCAAATGTGGAGGCCGGGACAATCGCATGGGGGGGGAGGGTGCAATATCGATGCCACTGCCCCGAAGGCAGCAGGAGCCCGAAAGCAGCAGGTGCTGACCTGAAATGGTGACCCCGCCGCAGCCGGCGCACCGCCGAAGCGCACGATGATGCTTGAAAGCGATGGGCCCAAGTCCCCATTATCGCCAGTTATGGAATTCCGTGACTACTACCAGACCCTGGGTCTGCAGCGCTCGGCCTCGGCGGATGAGATTCGCAAGGCCTATCGGCGCCTGGCCCGCAAGTACCATCCGGACGTCAGCAAGGAAGCCGATGCGCTCGAGCGCTTCAAGCAGATGCAGGAGGCCTACGAGGTCCTGAAGGATCCGAAAAAGCGCGCGGCCTACGACCAGCTGGGCGCCGACTGGAAGCAGGGCGAGCAGTTCCGGCCACCGCCGGATTTCGGGGCCGGCTTCGGTTTCAACCCGGGGCGCCGGGGTCGGGCGCACTCCGCCGGCCACGGTGGCGGCGCGGGCCCAAATGAATTCGCGAACGATGAGCAGTTCAGCGACTTTTTCTCCTCGCTGTTCGGCGGCGGCGAGTCGCCTTTCGCCGCGGCCGGTGGCGGGGGCGGCGCGCGGCGGCGCAACGGCCGCGACCAGCACGCCGGTATCGAACTGGATCTGGAGGAGGCCCACCGCGGTACGGTGCGGAACCTGACTTTGCAGCAGGCTCCCGCGCCGGGGCAGACCACGCCAAGCGAGCGAACCCTGCGGGTCACGTTGCCGGCCGGGGTGATTGAAGGCCAGTCGATACGGCTCGCCGGACAGGGCGAGCCGGCGGTGGGCAAGGGTCGCGCCGGTGACCTGTACCTGAACGTGCATATCCGGCCGCACCGCAATCTGGAACTCGATGGCCGCGATGTAAAGCTGACCCTGCCGGTCGCCCCCTGGGAGGCGGCCCTCGGGACGACGCTCACCGTGCCAACCTTGGGTGGGCCGGTGGACTTGCGCATTCCGGCGCAGTCCCAGTCAGGCAGCCGGCTGCGGCTGCGGGGACGCGGCCTTGCCGGTGAGCCACCGGGTGATCAGTACGTGGTCCTGAAAGTCGTGCTGCCACCAGCGGACACCCCCGCGGCGCGCGAGCTTTACGAACGGATGCGTACCGAACTGGCCTTCGATCCGCGCGCGAGCCTATAGCAGCGCGACGGGCCGCGGTTCGCCGCACGCCAGCCAGGCGCGTTCCTCTGGCGTCGTGGTGCGACCCAGCACCCGGTTGCGCCGCGGAAAGCGGCCAAAGCGGGCGACGATGCCGTGGTTGTCGCGGGCCGTGCGCACGGCGCAGCTCGCCAGTGCGCATTCCGCACCCGTCGCCTCGCCCGCGAGGCGTTCGAAAATCGCCAATGACTCCTCCTGCATGGGCAATGACTCGGCCCGCTGCAGGGGCATGCAGAAGTACAGCCGTTCAGTCAGGGTGAGGGCGGCGTCGGCGCCGCAGTGAATGCCGTTCAGGGTAACCGCCAGCGCTCGTTCATCGCCGGCGTAACGGCGGGGAGTGCCCGGGTGAATGACGCGCGAGAACTGGTCCAGTACGATGATCAGACTCAGTGAGCGACGCGGACTGTTCGTCCAGGCTGACAGGTCGCCGGCGGCGGCCTGGTCCAGCAGGGCGGTGAAGCGCTCGCGCACCAGCTGCGCGGTGGACTCGGCGCTTCGGCTCAGCCGGCCGGGGTCCAGCCAGAAATCGCGGACCTCCCGTGCCAGCTGTTCGGTCATCCTCTCATGCTACTCGCACAGACTTTCCATGTAGCCCTGTGCAACCGGCGACAGCCGCTTGCGTGCCAGCTCGCGTGCCTTGGGCGCGTCCACGATGTACTCCAACGGACCCGTGACCAGGATCTGGCGGATGCGTGGATTTCTGGCCGAGGCCCGGGCCATCTTGTTGAGGACGGTGAAGCCGCGCGCGATCTTGCCGGGGGAGGCCCGGTTGGTCTCGATGACGCGGGCGAGGTACTGCCCGAAACGGGAGTACAGGAAAAAATCATCATCTCCGACCTGGAAGCGTGCTTCCGCGAAAAAGTCGGGAAAGTTCTTCTCTAAATATTGAGAAACTCGTTGAAGACGGGGCCCAGGGTCGCTCGTGGTCGACGCTTTGCGGTTCTTCATCACTGTTCTCGCTACACCTCCAAGGGTCCGGACCACCATTTCTGGGCGTCACGAGCGGTACCACACCTCGCAACGCGGCGCGAAAGTTACGGCAGTTGCGACGGTGATGCAATAGTTTTGATTGAGAACTTCTCCGCGCTTTTGCGCAGGAGTGCGCGGCCTGCCGCCGCAGCGGCCGCGGCTCAGCCGCTAAGGGTGCGCGCCAAGTGCCATAATGTGGGCAAAACAGCCTTGCGACACGCTTTGCCGACTTCCAGTTTCAATCCCTGCGCCATCGTGCCGGTGTTCGATCACGAACACGCCGTGGCGCGAGTCGTGGCGGCGCTGCGCGCCGCAGGTCTGCCGTGTTTGCTGGTCGATGACGGCTCCGGTGCGGCCTGTGCCCGCGAACTCGAGCGCCTGGCCGCGACAGTGCCGCACACCAGCCTGCTGCGGCTGCCCGTCAACGGGGGCAAGGGCGCCGCGATGTTGGCCGGCTTCGCCGCCGCGTGGCAGCGCGGCTACAGTCACGCGCTGCAGATCGACGCGGACGGGCAGCACGCCCTCGGCGATATTTCGACCTTCATCGAGGAAGCGCGACGTCATCCACAGGCTCTGATCTGCGGCCGCCCGGTGTTCGACCGCAGCGTGCCGGCCGTGCGGCTTTACGGCCGCTACCTGACACATGGGCTGGTCTGGCTGAACACCCTGTCGCGGGCGATACCGGACTCGCTGTGCGGTTTTCGGGTCTACCCGCTGGCCCCCGTCATCGGCCTGATGGCCGAGGAGTACATTGGCCGGCGCATGGACTTTGATGTGGAGATCATCGTGCGGATGTACTGGCGCCGGGTGCCGATGCGCTGGCTGCCGACCCGGGTTACCTACCCGCTGGACGGGGTTTCGCATTTTCGCATGTTCCGGGACAACGGCCGGATGGTGGCCCTGCAGCTGCGGCTGCTGGCTGGGATGCTGCGCCGTTTGCCGCGCCTGCTGGCGCGCGAGATCCCGTGAAGAGTTCACAGACCATGGCAGATGGCGCACAGGCTGCGTGGGCCGCCACGCGCGAGCGCGGCGCGCTGTCGATGATGTGGCTGATGTTTCACGGGGTGAAGCTGCTGTCGCGGCCGTTGGCGATGCCGTTCATCTACCTGTCGACGGCATATTTCTTTGCCTTCAGCCGCCGTGCCCGGGCCGCCTCGCGCGACTACCTGGCGCGCATTGCCGCGGCGGCGCCGCAGTGTGGTGTGGACGCCGGGCCGATGAGCGTCTATCGGCACTTCCTCAGTTTCGCGCGAGCCATCGTCGATAAACAGAATGCCTGGCTGGGGCGCATCGACTACAGCCAGGTCGGCATCGAAGATCACGCGAAAATGCGAGTCATGGCGCAGGGCGCGCGCGGGGTGCTGCTGATCGGGTCCCACCTCGGTAACCTTGAACTGTGCCGTGCACTTGCGACGCTGAATCGCCGCGTGCGGCTCAATGTGCTGGTACACACCCGCCACTCGAAGAGCTTCAACCAGGTGTTGCGCATGGCCGGGGCGAGCCAGGTGGAGCTGATCCAGGTCAGCGAGCTGTCGGCGGCAACGGCGCTGATGCTGAAGAGCCGTATAGACCAGGGCGAGTGGGTCGTGATCGCCGGGGACCGGGTGCCCGTGCACGGAGGGCGTACCGTTGATGTGCAGCTGCTGGGTGCGACGGCGCCATTGCCGGTGGGACCTTACGTACTCGCCTCGGTGCTCGAGTGTCCGGTGCATCTGCTGTTCTGCCTGCGGCGGCCCACCGGCTACCGGGTGTACTTCGAACCCTTCTGCGCGCAGGTGCGCTGGCAGCGCTCGCAGCGGGATGCAATCATTGCCGAGCTGGCACAGCGATTCGCCAGTCGCCTGGAGCACTATCTGCTGATGGAACCGCTGCAATGGTTCAACTTCTATCCCTTCTGGCGCCGGGAGGCGGCGGCGCGGGACCCGCAGCGAGCATCATGACGGACACCGTTTTTGTCTCGGGATCCAGCCGCGGCATTGGCCGGGCCATTGCCTTGCGTCTGGCCAATGACGGCTACGACGTGGTCGTGCACTGCAAGTCACGCCGCACCGAGGCCGAACAGGTTGCCGAGGGCATCCGGCATATGGGCCGGCGCGCGCGGGTGCTGCAGTTTGACGTGGGCAACCGCATGGCTTGCGCCGCGGCCCTGACGCAGGACATCGAGACCAATGGCTGCTACTACGCAGTGGTGTGCAATGCCGGGTTCGCCCAGGATGACGCCTTTCCCGCCATGACAGGGGAGACCTGGGACAGCGTGGTCCATGGCAACCTGGACGGGCTCTACAACGTCCTGCATCCGCTGGTCATGACGATGGTGCGCCGGCGCGCGCCCGGTCGCATCGTCACCCTGTCATCGGCGTCCGGTGTCATGGGCACTCGCGGTCAGACCAACTACAGTGCGGCCAAGGCCGGCATCATCGGCGCAACCAAGGCGCTGGCCGTGGAGCTGGCGCGCCGGCAGATCACAGTCAATTGCGTGGCGCCCGGCTTCGTCGCCACGGAGATGGTACAGAGCCATCCGCACCTGGACGAGGCCGTCAAGGCGATTCCAATGCAGCGCGCCGGAACAGTCGAAGAGGTTGCCGCAGTGGTCGCCTTCCTGGTCTCACCGGAGGCGTCCTACATCACGCGGCAGGTGATCGACGTCAACGGCGGGTTGTACTGAAGCGGTCGAACTGTGCCGAAGTTGCTGCCGCTGATCGCCGGGTTCGACGCCGCGGCGCCCCTGCTTTGGCACCCGCAAGGGGCCCTCAGCGCCGGAGAGTTCCTGCGGGGGGTACTGGCCCTGGCCGATGCGCTGCCGGCGCGACCCTACCTCGTCAATCTGTGTGAGCAGCGGGCGCACTTCCTGACGGCCTGGTGTGCGGCAGCGGTGCGCGGTCAGACCAATCTGCTCCCCGCCTCGCGTGCGCCGCAGGTGGTGAGCGATGCGCAGGCGAGCTACGGCGACAACCATGTTGTCGATGACGAAGGAGTGCAGCGGGTACTCGCCGCCGGCCTGGGCCGGGAGCCTGTGGCCATGCCACGGATCGCCGCCGACCATGTCATCCAGATCGCCTTCACATCGGGCTCGACCGGCGTGCCGACGGCTCATGCCAAGCAATGGGGCAGCCTGCACTTCAACACCCGCTTCAATGCCGAACGCATCCGTGAGTGCTTGCCGGGTTCGAATCCTGCGACGCCCGCGGCCATCATCGCCACCGTGCCCCCCCAGCATATGTATGGCACGGAGACCTCGGTGCTGCTGCCGCTGCTGGCGGGTATGAGCGTGCACGCCGCCCGACCGCTGTTTCCCGCGGACCTCGCGGCGGCGCTGGCGCAAGTGCCGGCTCCGCGGGTGCTGGTCACGACGCCCGTGCACCTGCGCACGCTGCTGGCGTCATCCCAGCAGTTTCCGCCAGTCACTGTGGTGGTCTCGGCCACCGCGCCCATGGATGCGGCCCTGGCCCTGCGCGTTGCGGAGCGCTTGCAGGCGCCGCTCCTGGAAATGTTCGGTTCGACCGAGACTTGCGTGATCGCAACGCGCCTGACGGCGCGCGAGAGCGGTTGGCGCCTGTACCCCGGTGTCACGCTCGAGCCGGCCGTGGATCACACCTGCGTGCGCGCGCCCTGGTTCGCCCAGGCGACCCGGCTGCAGGACGTGGTGGAACTTGACGGCGCGGGACGTATGGTCCTGCGCGGCCGTAATGTCGACATGATCGAGATTGCCGGCAAGCGCGCCTCGCTCTCGGACTTGACGCGCCGACTGCTGGACATCCCCGGGGTACGCGATGCCGTGGTCTTCCAGCCCGCGGATTCGGAGGCGGTCGCGCAGGGAGTGGGGCGCGTGCAGCGGGTGGCAGCGGCCGTGGTGGCGCCTACTTTGCAGGCAGCGGACATCCTCCAGGCGATGGCGCAGGGCGTGGACCTGGCCTTTCTGCCCCGACCGTTGCTGCTCGTGCCCGAACTGCCGCGCAATGAACTGGGCAAGACGGCACGCGCCCAACTGCTGGCGCTGTTGCGTAAGGACTAGTCGCGCGGGCCCAGATACGCCGCGTCGATTTCGACCAGCAACTCGTGCCGGCAGATGTCCGCGCCGAGCACCACGAACTGGGCGTGGCCCGGCAAATGCTCGCGCAGATAGTTGGTGACGAAGCCGGCGGCGGTGGCATTGCGCAGATAGATCTTCAGCAAGGTGGCGCGGCCGCGGAGGCTCGCGGCACTGAGGCCGCCGGCCTGGCGCAGGCTCGCGTGGTTGCGCAGGATCTCATCCAGTTGCGCCGCCAAGTCATCCGGATGATGCGAGGCGTGGCCGAGCACGCTGCCGGTGCCGGATATCAGCATGGCGCCGGCCACCTGCATGGCACGCGAGAAGGTCGGGGGCGATGGCCCGTACTGGCGCGGATAGTTGAAGGCGCTCACCTGGCGCGGATTCTCCAAAGGCACTCCGGGCTCATCGCCGGCCAGCCAGTACACCTGCAATACACCGCTGTGATCCTTGCGTCCGATGGCGGTGGCAGCCGGCCACGCGGGGCCGGCCAGTTCCCGAAACCCCGCGGCGCGGCCGCTGCAGAACAACTTGTAGCGTTCGGCATCACCCTCCCCGGCATTGATGTCGGAGAAGTAGTTGTACATGCGCAGCAGATGCCGGTGGCCGCTGCGCACCGTGAAGCGGCTGATCGCCGCGTAGGCGATGCTTGCCGCTTCGGCCAGGCCGCCAACGGACTGCTCGTCAATCTCGACCTTGCCGGCCAGGTAATGGCTGCCCCGGGCAAACTGCACCAGGCCCTCGCGCCCGGACTCGACTTTGCCATCGGCATGCCACAGTTCCGTCATACCCGTGCCCACCAGGGCGGGCAGGTTCACCTCGACACTGAGGGTTCCTGCCGCAAGCACCGTGCCCGGCCGCCGCGTGCCAAAGGTAATCTCACACAATGTCGTCGCGGGCAGTGCTTCCTCGACATTGAGCCGCCGGTACTCCATGCGCGGCGCGGTGTCGGGGAAGGTGCGGCTCGCGACCCGTGGATTGTTCAAATCAGATCCTCGCCGTCGAACACGATGCCAACCTGCCGGCGTCGTGTGCGGTTGTTGCGCAGCGAGCGCCGCCACAGGGAGATCCAGGTTGCAAGATAAATCAGCTTGAACACCTGCAGTCGCCACCACACGCGCGGACTGTTGAACACATCTCCGGCGAGCAGCGACACCATTGCCTTTTCGACCTGCAGGGGGTCGCGCGGATGGGCAAACAGCCGCGACATGGCCGGAGAGGTGAACCGATAGGTGAACCAGGACAGCTGATCCAGTCCGCGCCGGACGTAGCGCGCATAGCCGCGTTGCAGGGCCGCTTCGCGGCGCGGCTCGCGCAGGCAGGCGGCCACCAGCGCAGCTGCCTGTTCGGCGCTGTTCATGGCAAGGTAGACACCGGTCGAGAAAATGGGGTCCAGAAACGCGAATGCGTCACCGACCATCACCCAGCGATGGCCGCTCATGCGGGTGCATTGGTAGGAATAGTTGCCGGTGGCGTGCAGGTTGCCGATGATGCGCGCGTCCTTCAGGCGCTCACGCGCGCCGGGAATGCGCTTCAGGGTTGTCAGCAGGAAGTCCGCGTTGCTGCCGCGTCGCTCGCGCAGGTATTCCGGATAGCACACCGCCCCGATGCTCATGCTCTCCCCGGGCAAGGGAATCATCCACACCCAGCCGGCCGGAAAACGGTAGATGCTGATGTTGCCCTCATCTTCACCCGCGCGCCGTTCGACGCCGGCGAAGTGCGCGAACAGGGCCGCACTTTGATGGTGTGCGAGCTTGCGCTTCAGTTTCAACGCCGTGCCCAGCAGGGTGTTGCGCCCGGTGGCGTCGACCACATAGTCGACCTGAAGTGCCGACTCGCTGCCGTCGGCTGCGCGCACGCGCGCCGTGGCGCGCTCGGCCGCGAACTCGATGCCGAGCACCTCCGTGTTCTGGCGCGTTTCGGCGCCACAGGCGCCGGCGTGGTTGAACAACAGCTGATCGAGCTCATCGCGCCTGACGTGCACGCCATAACCGGTGCCCGGGTTCAGGGTGTTGGCGAAATGGAATACTCCGTAGCCACGCTCGTTGGCTGCCGGGAAGTCAGCGCCGAGTTTGAGGCGCCCGATGGCCATGACCTGGTCGAACACCCCGAGGCGCTCGAAAATCGGCATGTTCATGGGTAGCAGGGACTCGCCGATATGGAAGCGGGGATGATGGCTTTTTTCGATGAGAGTCACGCGCAGCCCCTGGCGCGCCAGCAGGGCCGCAGCCGTCGACCCGCCAGGTCCGCCGCCCACCACCAGCACATGTGCACCGGCCGGCTGTTGTGACACCTGTCCACTCCCGCAATTCAAGGCCAGGGAATCGAGCGACATGGACGTCGCGACCCACCCGTGACATGCGCAACGAAGTGGAGCAGGAACGCCAGTGAAGAGCAATAATACACTCATGCCGCGCTCATTCATGCGCACGCTTCGCTTGAGGGTCCGTCGGGAAAGCTACGGGTGGCTCGATGCCGCCGCGGTGGATGTGAACGAGGTGTTTAACTACTGCAATGAGACGAGCCTCAAAGCGGCGACCCGCACGGATACCAAGCGCAAGTGGCTGTCGGGCTTTGACCTGTGCAACCTGACGGCGGGTGCGAGCCCGTATTTTGACAAGATCGGTGCCGATACGATTCAGTCGGTTTGTAACCTCTACGCCCGGAAACGCCAGGCCGCGCGTCGGCTGAAGCTGCGCTGGCGGGTGAGCCGTGGCGCGAGACGCTCACTCGGATGGATCCCCTTCAAGGCGGCCAGTCTCAAGCGCAAAGGCGTGTGCCTGCGCTTTGCCGGTAAGTGCTTTCGGGTTTTCGAGGCAGAACGACTCGAAGGGGTCAAATGGCAGTCAGGGTGCTTTGCCCAGGATTCGGTCGGGGACTGGTATTTGTGCCTGCCGGTCAAGGTGGAAGCAGAAGAATCCGTTGCACCGTACGAATTCATTGGTATTGACCTGGGACTGAAAGACATTGCGGTCACGAGCGAGGCAGAACGCCTGGAGGCTGGCCGTTGGACAAGCAGGTTTGCCCAGAAACTGGCCCAAGCCCAGCGCCGGGGCCATAAGCGCCAGGCCAAGCGCGTTCACCGCAAGGCCGCCCGGTGTCGGGCCGATGCCTTGCACAAATTCTCAAGGAGCATGGTCAATAAGTATCAGAACATCATCGTTGGCGATGTGAGTAGCTCGAAGCTGGCTAAGACACGGATGGCGAAGTCCGTGCTTGATTCCGGCTGGGGCATGCTCAAGGGTTTCCTGGAGTACAAGAGCCAGCAGGCTGCCAGGGGCTTCGAAGTCGTCAGCGAGCGAAACACCAGCGTCACCTGTTCCACTTGCGGAAGCCCCACAGGTCCGCGGGGGGTCAATGGGTTGATTGTGAGATCATGGGTATGCGGCGACTGTGGTGAGTCGCATGACCGGGACGTGAATGCGGCCCGGAACATCCTGATCGGGTCCAGGTTGCGGACCTCCGTGAGCGGGAACGAGCCCTCGTCCTGGCTGATTCGGCCGAGCCGCGTCTATCGCGTGCGCGAGGCAGGGATAGAATCAGCCTGGGCGGCGGCATGAGCACCGGCCTACACCAGACCGGGCCGGCCGGCCTCCATGTTACGATTTGCTCACGACGACCCGCCGCAAGGGGCGGGGGCGACATATTTTATCTTGCGATCCGACATGCCAGCCACACAGACCACCGCCGAAACCGAACTGGCCGAGCTCATCATCGCCGCCGTCAATCTCGAGGGCGTGCGCCCGGCCGATATCGACCCCGAGGCGCCGCTGTTCGGCGCGGGACTCGGGTTGGACTCCATTGACGCCCTCGAAATCGCGCTGGAGGTCTCGCGCCAGCATGGCCTGCAGCTACGCTCGGACGACGCCGACAATCGACGTATTTTCGCGTCCCTGCGCTCCCTCGCCGGGTACATTCAGCAGCACAGTCAACAGCCCAAGCCCGCGACGCAGTGACCCCATCCCGGGACCGGCAAATGCTGGCGCTAGCCGTCACCGCCCAATCGGTGGTTTGCGCGACCGGATATGGCCAGCGGGCGCTGCTTGCCGCACTGCAGGAGCGGCGCGAAGCGCTCACCCTCAACGATTACACCGCCGCGCCACTGCCGACCTGGATCGGCCGGGTCGCGGGCCTCGAAGGCGGCGAGTGGAACCTGCCGGCTGCTCTGGCCCAGTGGGAGTGCCGCAACAATCGGCTGGCCTGGGCCGGACTCAATACCGATGACTTCGCGACGCGGGTCGCCGCCGTCCGGCAGCGCTACGGCAGGCGGCGCGTCGGCCTGGTGATGGGCACCTCCACCGCCGCGATTGATGCAACGGAGGCGTTCTATCGGCATCTGGATGATCCGGGGAGCACCCCGCCGCATCTGTTCCGGGCCGAGCTGCATACCCCGCACTCCTTGGGGGACTTCGTGCAGCGCGCGCTGGCGCTGGCGGGTCCGTGCTTCACCATCGCCACCGCCTGCTCATCGAGCGCCAAGGTCTTCGGTCAGGCCGAGCGGCTGATGCGCCTCGGGCTGTGCGATGCGGTCGTGGTCGGAGGCGTGGATTCGCTGTGCAACAGCGTGCTGTACGGTTTCGGCTCACTTGAGCTGCTATCGCCGCACACCTGCCGCCCCTTCGGCGTGGATCGGCGCGGGTTGAATATCGGTGAGGCCGCGGGGTTCCTGCTGCTGGAGCGCGCCGGCTCGGACCTGAAGCTACTGGGCTATGGGGAGAGCAGCGATGCGCATCATATGTCGGCGCCACATCCGCAGGGGCTGGGGGCGCGCCTGGCAATCGAGCAGGCGCTGGCGCGGGCCGGCCGCGACGCCAGCGACATTCAGTACATCAACCTGCATGGCACGGCGACGCCCAAGAACGATGCCGTCGAGGCCAGGGTCGTCGCGCAAATGTTCCCGAGCACGACCCGAGCCAGCTCCACCAAAGGCTGGACCGGACATACATTGGGCGCGGCGGGCGCGCTCGAAGCCATCATCACCCTGCTGTCGCTGCGCACCGGGTTGATGCCGGGCACCCTCAACACCCGGCAGCTGGATGCCGAATGCGGTCCGCAGATCCGGCTCGAAAACTCCCAGGGTGAGGTGCGCTGCGCGCTCAGCAACTCGTTCGGTTTTGGCGGGAGCAACTGTTCGCTGCTGTTTGGACGTGAAGCTTCGTGAGCGCCATGCTGGAACTCACCGTCGCCGGGACCGCCGTGTGGAATTCACCGCAAGCCGACCGACCGCAACCCACGCTGCTGCCGGCCAATGAGCGGCGCCGTGCGCCGGACACGGTGGCCCTGGCTTTGGAGGTGGCACAGGCCGCCTGCGCGAATGCCGGACGGGACCCGGCGCTGCTGCCGACGGTATTTGCTTCAACCTATGGGGACATGGCGATCACGGATTACATGTGCAGTACCCTCGCGAAGGCGCCGACCACGCTCTCTCCGACCCGCTTTCACAACTCGGTGCACAACGCGGCCGCGGGCTACTGGAGTATCGCGACCGGGTGCCGGCAGCCTTATTGCGCGCTCGGGGCCGGGCAGTACACCTTTGCGGCCGGACTGTTCGCAGCGGCCCTGCAGGTGTGCGCGGATGACACCGAGGTGCTGCTCGTGGCCTACGACATCGACGCCCGCGGGCCGCTGGCGCAGGTGGCCCATAGCCGGGGGATGCTGGGCGTGGCGCTGGTACTGGGAGTGAGCCAGGAGCGCAACCCGGCGCGGCTGCAACTGACGGTCACGGAGAGTGTGCCAGTGGCCGGCGCGCCCGCGGCCAATGCCATGGCGGCCTGCCTGCCATTGATGGCGGCGCTCGCGGGCCGCCTGGACCAGGTACTCAGCCTGCCACTGGGCCCGGAGTCATCACTGGAAGTGCGCGTGCGGCACGCTTAGGCGCTGGAATCTGCGATGAATTGCGCGATGTCGGACGCCGAGAATTCAATGATTTCGCCGTTGGGATTGAAATCGCTGTAGCGGATCCAGGTCGGGCGGATTCTCACGTAGGTGATTCCCTCCCGGTTCTGATGACTGATGCACTCTGGATAAACGGCGAAGTAAACTGCCTTCAGCCGCTCAAGCTCACGGCCGCCGGGCTCATCGGCGATCCCCTCGTATTGCACGGTAATTTCCTGCTCCCATCCCACCACGACCGAAATCTGCGGATGTCTGCGCAGGTTCTGGCATTTTCGCGTCCTGCCCACGGTGTCGAAAACGATCTCGAACCGCTCAGTCACGGCAATTCCGACCAGCGCCGACTGTGGGTCGCCATTGCCACAGGTCGTCGCCACCACGCCGAGCCGATTTTTTTGCAGGAATTCGAGAAGCTTTGCGCGTGTCATGGAACTTAGCCATTCAGCGGGCGGCTGGGGTAAGCACTTCAGCGGCGAAAGATCGCTTCGAGCTCCTTGCGCGAGACGGCCTGCGTCGTGTAGTTGCAGGTGCCCTGGCTCAGGATCTCGGTTGCCGCGCGCATCAGCGCGCCGTACGCCGCGCGCGCGAGGCTGCCTCCTAGGCTGATGCGGGTGACACCCAGTTCCTGCAGCTGAGGCACGGTGAGTAGCATGCCCGACAAGCCGCTCAGGACGTTCAAGGGTCGATCGATCGAACGCAGGACCTGCCGGATGTCTTCGGCGGCGACCAGTCCGGGCGCGAACAACACATCGGCACCGGCCTCCTGGAAGGCCTGCAGCCGGCGAATGGTGTCCTTGAGGTCGGCACGGCCGTTCACGTGGTTTTCGGCACGCGCCGTCAGCGTGAACTTGAAGCCCAGCGACCGGGCGGCCACGGCGGCATAGCGGATGCGTTCCGCGGCCAGCTCCAGCGGATAGATGGGATTGCCACGGTCTCCCGAGGAGTCCTCGATCGAGCCGCCGACGATCCCGGTCTTCGCAGCCTGCCGGATGGTGACCGCAACGTCCTCCGGGTCATTGCCGAAGCCGTTTTGCAGATCCGCACTGATCGGCACGCAGGTCGCTTGGCACATGCCGGTCAGATGAGTCATCAGGCTGGCCTTGGTGATGCCCAGATCCTGTTTCGCGATCGAAAACGCGAATCCGGCACTGGTGGAGGCCAGGGCTTTGAAGCCCATATGCTCCAATATTCGCGCGGAGCCCTGATCCCAGGGATTGGGAATCACAAAGCACGAGCCCTTCTCATGCAGCTTGCGGAAGATTTCCGCTTTTTCGATTTGAGTGTTCATGCCTTACTTCCTCGCCGCAGCTTTTTCTTGCCGGCCTTGGAAATGCTCTTGCCAGGGTCGCGGCTCATACTCTTGATGTGCTCGACGCGCCGAAATCGCACGGCGGACCAGTCTGCGTCGATCGCGACCATGCGCACGGGCTCGAAGCCCGCCGCACCCAGTATCGCCCATCCCGAATCGCGGTTGAATTCGCATCGGTATTGCTGCGACGTTCCCTTCGGATAGACCATCCACAGGATGGCATCACCGGTGCAGGCCGCCGCAAGCTTGTGGCTGGCCGCATCGAGTTGCGCCCGCGTAATGACAAAGGCCATCGCGAAACTGCTGGATCCTGAAACCGAGCGCTTGACGGTGACGCCTTGCAACGCCGCAAGCTCTGGCTCAAAGGAACCGGGTGCATTGAGTACGTGAACGGTGGACTGAGTGCCGAGGTTCAGCTTCTTGAAGAGGGCGGTCATGTCCATCTGCTCCTTAGAGCCGCAGCGTCATGTACGCACTGTGCGGGTCTTCGCGGTATTCGCCAAAGGGCCCGCAGAAACTGAAACCGGCGCTTTCATAGAGCTTTTGCGCAGGCCGGAAGGCCGGCGTCGATCCGGTCTCAAGGCTCAGCCGCTGATAGCCGCGAGTGCGCGCGACGGCGATGATGTGGTTGAGAATGGCACGTCCGGCTCCGCGGCGACGCAGTGCCTCGGGTGTGCGCATGGACTTGATCTCTGCATGCCGTGAATCCAGTTCCTTCAGCGCACCGCACCCGATGAGGTGTGCCCCCTCCCACGCGGTCCAGAAGGTAATCTCGGGACTGCGCAATCGGTCCAGGTCGAGTGCATGGACGCTCTCGGGCGGTGAGAGCGCGTACATGTTGCGCAGATGCTCGCTCAGCAGCGCATGAACTTCCGGGCGCGACAGATCGTCGAGTTCGATGCGCATCGCACTTATGGCCTGGTACGAAAGCTGATCAGCAGCACCAGGACCCCGAGCATCAGGATCGAATCGGCCACGTTGAAAATCCCCGTGCGCAGCGGGCCCAGTCCGACGTTCAGAAAGTCCGTGACCACGCCATTGAATCGGACCCGATCAATCAGATTGCCGGTACCGCCGGCGCCCATGGCGGCGATCGCGATGCGTTGCAGCCAGGTCAGACGCCGGTCGAGCACGGCCCATGCGAACAATGCCACGACGAACACGCCGACACCGATGATGAGGCCGCTGTAGCGCACGGCGGGCGAGAGGGATTCCCCGATGCTGAGGAAGGCGCCCGGATTTTGTGCGTACTCAAGGCGAATGGTATCGAACAGATAGGAATGCACACCGGTGCCTGCCAGGTGTTCGCGCGCCGCGGATTTTGCAATCTGGTCGCAGCCGACACAGCCGACCAGGACCAGCGCGGGCAGCAGGCAGCGGGTAGACCTAGTCATGTGCGGCGAATAATGGCCAGGCGGCCGCTGGCGAGCGCAGTGCCCGCGTGCGATGCGGCGAACGAGTACTGCCAGCTGCCACTGTCGAGCAGCAGCAGTTCGGCGCAAATCTGCAGATCACCTTCCAGGTCATCGATATGCCGGCACGCGAAGCTGACACCGCGCAGCGACACCAGGTAGCCGGGAGCGGCGCGGCTGCCGGCCGCGCGCGCGACCAGGCCGCCATGCAACGCAGCGGCTTGCGCACCATATTCGCATAGATGCACGGCGCGCAGTCGGCCGTTCTCGCGCAGGGGATGCGCCGCGCTGCGGTGCGTTGCGGATGTCGCGACGATGTTCGCATCGTCCCAGCTCGCGATGTGATCCAGCAGCGACATCGCTCCTTGGTGCGGGATCAGCTGTGCAATGAGCGCCCGATCCTCCTGTGTCATCGCGTGTCCTTGCGACGGATGAGAAGCTGCGACAACAGGAAGTTGCTGGCGACGCCCAGGACCACGGTGATGCCGATGGAGCGCAGTACCGGCAACGTCGAGCTGGCGAGGACTGCAAACACGACACAGGCAGCCGTTGCGCAGATGGTGACCGCGTGCAGCGCGCGCCGGTGGGCCTGCACATCCGCACGGGCGCGCTCCAGGAACAGCCCGTAGTCCAGGCCCAGACCCGCGGCGAGGACCAGCGCGATGAGATGGAACAGATTCAAGGCAATACCGGCCCAGTGCAGCAGCGCCAGGGTCATCAGGGTCGACAGCGCCATCGGTGTAACCACGTGCAGCATGCGCCGCAAGGAGCGGCAGGTCGCGGCGACGACCAGAATCAGCAAGGCCGCGGCCGCGAAGACGCTCTCCAGAATGCGCTGCCGCTGATAGGTGATCAGATCCTCGGACGCCTGTTTGAGATCCAGCAGCTGGAAGTTGCCGGCGGAGGCCGCCGCCACGGCCGCGAGCCGCTCGGGCTGCCGCACTTCGGTCAAGGTGACGAGTCCCGTCCAGCCGCCATCGCGGGGCTGCAGCAGGGCATCGACGGTGAGCGCCAGCGGCGTACCCGCGATGGTGTCCACCGCCAGCGGCGGCAGGGTGCGGGCCCGTGCGACGTCAGACACAAAGGGCGCAAACAGCCCGGGTTTGAATGCCGTGCCGACCAGCGCCTGATCCAGGCTGTGGTGCAGGGCGGCAGCATCGGGCAGGGCCGCCTGGCGCCGGCGCTGCACCGCGGCGCTGGGCAGGTAACGCGCTGCGAGGTCAAAGCCCCCGATCACATGCTGATTCGTGAGGTTTGTCAGTTGGGCCGAAAGGCTTTCCTCGCGCGTAAGCAGCGCATCGGGCGTGGACGACTGCAGGGCCAGCAGGTAGCGCACGTCGGGTGCGCCCAGCGCCTGCTGCAGGGACTCATACTCGCGCAGCATGGGTTCGGGCACGGGTGTCAGGTGTCCAAGGTCCGTATCCCACCAGGGGCCCGGAATGCTGAGCACCGCGACGAGGCCAATGACGGCAATGACCGGTGCGAGCCAGGGCAGGGGCGGCAGTCGCGCCGACAGGCTCGCCAGTCCCCTCGCGAGCCGGCTCTCGCCATGGTCGCGGGCGCCCAGGGGCAGCAGTCGTGGCAGCAGGTAGCGGGTGCACAGGCCCGCCGTTGCAAGCCCCACGATGTTGAAGGTGGCCAGCTGCGCGAGCCCGAGCACCCCGGACACCAGGAAGGCCAGGTACGCAATGCACACCGCGGCAACGGCCGTGGCGAGGGTCGGCCAGATCGTGCGCGCCACGGCCACGGGTTGCACGCCGGGCTGCTCATTGCTGAACAGGTAGATGGGATAGTCCAGCGCGACACCCGTGAGCGTGAAGCCGAAGGCGATGGTGATGCCATGGACACTGTCAAATAGCGCGGCGACCGCGCCCAGGCCGCAGACGCCGGCAGTGGCCAGTGGCAGCGCGCCCAGCAGCACCCGTCGAATGCTGCCGTAGGCCAGCAGCATCAGCAGCACCATGCCCACGGAGTCGAGTATCGCGGCGAGCCGGGCATCGGCCTCGCTGCGCGCCTGCATCGTCACCGCGAACGCGCCGGAGCCACTTATGGTCAGTTGCGCGCTGGTGCTGGTCCGCGCCGCGTTGAAGTGTTGGCGCAATGCGTCGATGGCGAGGCTCTGCCCGGCCGGATCGAAGCCCGCGAAGCGGGTCTGCGCGATCAGCAGCGCGGCATTGCCGGCCGAATTGAACCATACGTTGAAAAGCTGCTGGGCCTGGTGCGCGGGTTCCCACCCTTCGAGGACCTTGAGCAGCTCCAGGGTCGGATCCCGGGGCAGGAGCGGCGTGAGCAAGGTGGCCGCGGGCGAGGCGAGATCCTGTTCTCGCTGTTGCAGCTGATCGCGCAGGTAGGCGGCATCCAGGTGGTCCGTATCAAGTGTCGGGGAGAGCAGGTAGCGGTACGGCAGCAAGGCATCGGGCACCATGTCCAGCCGCTGTTCGCCATTGCTGACGAAACCGAACTTCGGATCGGCGCGCAGGGCCGCACTCAGTTTCTGCGAGGTGGCCGCCAGTTCCTCGGGTGGCGCCCCCTGGATCGACAGCAACAGCAGTTTGGCCGCGGGACCTTCGCTGACTTCCTCGAGCAGCAGGCGGCCGACCGCATCGTGAGGCGCAGGCATGAACAGCCGCAGGTCGCCGCTGATGCGCAGGCTGTGATGAATCACCAGGCCGGCACCGGCCAGCAACGCCAGCCACAGCAGCGCCGTGATCCGCGCGGAGCCGCGCTGCGCCAGGCTCAGTGGCATACCTTGTCAAGACCGGCGCGATCGACGTCCGGCGCCACGGGGGTGCTCGCGGCCTCTTCCATGAGCATGACGGTCACGCTGCCATCCGGCGCGAGGGTCGTCATGCAGCGTGGATGGGCGGCCTGGCCCGTGACCGTGATGCGCGTGACGCGCTGGCTGACCCGGCTGTCGCGCGGCGTGAGGCCGATGGACCAGTGCGCATCGTCGCCGTCCACGTTGAAATTGAAACTGCGCTCCAGCTGCTCGCGATTGCCACCCAGCAGCGCCGAGAAGCTCGTGAGCAGGGTTTTCAGGTCCGGCGCGCGCTGCAGCGAAAAGATGCGCGGTTTGCCGCTGCCGCGCGTGACACTGACTTCATCGCCATGGATTTCCGTGTGTTCGGAGTACGGCTTCTCCACGGTACGGCCCAGGGAGTCCGGTCCGTTGTACTGCAGCTCGCCCGATACGATGAGGGGCCGACTGAGCAGGGGCGAGAAATGGACTTCGACAAAGGCCGTGGTCGCGGGGGCCGGTCGCGCCAGGCGTTGCAGCAGGGCATCCGGATCCGGTGCCGCGCACACCGCCACCGCGCTCAGCGACACCGCCGCGGCGAGCCATCGCACGCTTCTCATCGGCCTTGCTCCTTGCGAGGGTCGGTCTGCGCCTGCAGTTCGAACACCCCCACTGCCAGGGTCCGGGCGTCGGCCCGGACCTCGAAGCGCAGCAGCTGACCCGCGCGTTCGAGCATCGCCAGGACCTGCATTCCGGGCAGCCAGGGGGCCGGGAACTTGGCCTGCCGCAGGCGTATCGGCTGGACCGGTACGCCGAGCCATTGGTCGGCGGCATCCAGCACCTTTGACAGCAGCAGCACGGCGGGCACCACGGGCGCATCCGGGAAGTGACCCGCGAATACGGGATGGTCCGCCGCGATGAACAGTGGTTGCTGGTGGCGTCCGGTGCCGTCATGCATGTCGTTGGCGTCGCTGCTCACCCTTGGGACATTAGCAGTTCCGCCCCGGTGTGTGCCCCGAGGTCGTGCAAACTGACACCGGCGCGTCCCGAAACAGGGCAGATTTGGCGCTGCGCGCGCATTGAATTGACCAGCCTCGTCGAGTCAGCAATATTCAAACGATGAACGTCCTGCGCACCGACCGGTCCGGGCCCCCGGGGCCGCCCCTCTTGCTTGAGAATGCGGGAGTCAAACTCCATACCATCGGTCGTACGGGTGGTGATATCGTTACAGGTTCGGACCGCGTTCTGGTCCGGCAAAAGGTCCGATTGGGACATCCGCAGCCGAGCCTTCCCAGGCTTTGCTGTGCAGACGGGGGCGCTGCGAGGCGCTGCTTTGGTTTCGGGGGAAAGCATGAGTAAGTCAGGTAGAGCTGCGCCGGGGCAAGGCACCGGTGCTCAAAAGGTGTCGGTAATACCGAAGGCCCAGCCGCACATGCGGCCTGGCAAGCAGGGTCTTTACGATCCCCAATTCGAGCACGATGCCTGCGGAGTCGGCTTCGTTGTCGACATAAAGGGCCGCAAGTCGCACAAGATCCTGCAGCAGGCAATTCAGGTCCTGCATAACCTGGATCATCGCGGCGCCAGCGGCAGTGAGACCAATACCGGTGACGGCGCGGGTGTCCTGCTGCAGATGCCCCATGCATTCCTCAAGGAGGCCGCCCGCAAGGCGCGCCTGAACCTGCCGGCCGCGGGGGCCTATGGCAGCGGCATCATTTTTCTGCCGCGCAACCCGACCCGCCGCCGCCGGCTCGAGGAGCATTTCGAACAGATCGTGCAGTCCGAAGGCCAGAGCATCATCGGCTGGCGCACGCTGCCGACTGACAACTCGACACTCGGTGAGACCGCCAAGGGCAGTGAGCCCTTCATGCGCCAGGTGTTCATCGGCCGTGATCCGGCGCTGGTTGATGATGCGGTGTTCGAGCGCAAGCTGTACGTGATCCGCAAGCGCGCCTACAGCGAGATCCGCGCCTCCACGATGGATGGCGCCGAGTACTGGTACGTGCCGAGCCTGTCGCACAAGACCATTGTGTACAAGGGCATGCTCACGACCGGTCAACTGGCGCAGTACTTCAAGGATTTGAAGGATCCGGCCATGGAGACGGCGCTGGCGCTGGTGCATTCGCGCTTCAGCACCAACACCTTCCCGAGCTGGGACCGTTCGCACCCATATCGCTACATTGCCCACAACGGGGAGATCAACACCCTGCGCGGCAACATCAACTGGATGAAGGCCCGCGAAGCGCTGTTTGATACCGATGCGTTCGGCGACGACGTGAAGAAGATCCTGCCGATCATCAATCCCAACGGCAGCGACTCGGCGATGTTCGACAACACACTGGAGCTGCTGGTGCTCGCCGGACGTTCATTGCCGCATGCCGTGATGATGATGATTCCGGAACCGTGGTCCAACCACGAGCAGATGGATGACGCACTGCGCGCATTCTACGAATTCCACTCCAGTCTCATGGAGCCGTGGGATGGTCCGGCCTGCATCGCGTTCACGGATGGCCGCAAGATCGGCGCCGTGCTCGATCGCAACGGCCTGCGTCCCTCGCGTTATTACGTGACCAAGGACGACATGGTGGTGATGGCCTCGGAGGCCGGGGTGCTGGATCTGCCGCCGCAGGACATTCTCTTCAAGGGGCGCCTGCAGCCGGGGCGCATGTTCCTGGTGGACACCGAGGCCGGTCGCATCGTCGAGGACGAGGAGATCAAGCGCCAGGTGGCCAGCGAGCGTCCGTACCGCCAGTGGCTGGATGAGCACCTCGTGCACCTGGAGGACCTGCCGGCGGCGCCGGAGGTGCCGGTGCCGGATCACGACACGCTGATGCAGCGCCAGATTGCGTTCGGCTATACCTTCGAGGATCTGCGTGTACTGCTCACGCCGATGGCCAGGAGCGGCGTTGAGGCCGTGGGCTCCATGGGGAATGACGCGGCGCTCGCGGCACTGTCCTCCAAGCCGCGACTGCTTTACGACTACTTCAAGCAGTTATTTGCGCAGGTGACCAACCCGCCCATCGACTGTATCCGCGAGGAACTCATCACCGCCTCCGAGGTGTGGCTGGGTTCGGAGGGCAACCTGCTGATCCCGCAACCGGCCGATTGCCGGCGCCTGGAACTGAGCGCTCCGATCCTCACCAACGAGGAATTCGCCAAGGTGCGGCGCCTGCACGCGCCGGGATTGAAGGTTGGCGTGCTCTCGATCCTGTTCCGTGCCACGCGCGGGGAGCGCGGCCTGGTCAAGTCCATCGAAGAGCTGCGCCTGGCGGCACGCCGCATGGTGGAGGACGAGGAGGTCAACATCCTCATCCTCAGCGATCGCGGGGTGAACCGCGAATTCGCCGCCGTGCCCTCACTGCTGGCCGTCTCGGCGCTGCACCACTATCTGATACGCGAAGGCCTGCGCACGCGCGTAAGCCTGGTGCTGGAGACCGGCGAGGCGCGCGAGGTGCATCACTTCTCGCTGCTCATCGGCTACGGCTGCAGCGCGATCAATCCGTACCTGGCGTTTGAGACGCTGGACGGCATGATCCGTGATGAGTTCCTGCCGGACATCGATCACGCCAAGGCCTGCAGCAATTTCTCGAAGGCCGCGACCAAGGGCGTCATCAAGGTGATGTCCAAGATGGGCATCTCGGCGGTACAGAGCTATCACGGCGCCCAGGTGTTCGAGGCCGTGGGCCTGCGCCAGGACCTGATCGATGAGTACTTCACCTGGACCTCCTCGCGCATCGGCGGAATCGGCATGGATGTCGTCGCACAGGAGATCATGCTGCGGCACCGTGCGGCCTTCCCTGCGCGCGGGACTCATGCGACTGCGCTCACGGCGGGGGGCCAGTACCAGTGGCGCAGCGATGGGGAGACTCATCTGTTCAGTCCCGAGGCAATCCATCGGCTGCAGAAGGCCGTGCGTACCGGCAGCTTTGACACCTACAAGTCGTATGCGCGGCTGATCGATGATCAGGCGACCAACCTGTGCACGCTGCGGGGCCTGCTCGAGTTCAAGGGCGGCGATGCGATTCCCATCGAGGAAGTCGAATCGGTCGCGAGCATCGTCAAGCGCTTCAAGACCGGCGCCATGTCCTATGGTTCGATCAGCAAGGAGGCGCACGAGACCCTCGCCATTGCCATGAACCGCATCGGGGGCAAGAGCAACACCGGCGAGGGTGGCGAGGATCCGGAGCGCTACCAGCCACTGCCGAACGGGGATTTGCGCAACTCCGCGATCAAGCAGGTGGCCTCGGGACGTTTTGGAGTAACCAGCGAGTACCTCGTCAACGCACGCGAACTGCAGATCAAGATGGCGCAGGGTGCCAAGCCGGGCGAAGGCGGTCAGCTGCCCGGCTCGAAGGTCTATCCGTGGATAGCGAAGACCCGGCACACCACGGCCGGCGTCGGGCTGATCTCCCCGCCGCCGCACCATGACATCTACTCGATCGAGGATCTGGCCGAGCTGATTCACGACCTCAAGAACGGCAACCGCGATGCACGCATCAGCGTGAAGCTGGTGGCCGAAGTGGGTGTGGGCACGATTGCCGCTGGCGTCGCCAAGGCGCACGCGGAAGTGGTGCTGATCAGTGGCTATGACGGTGGCACGGGTGCCTCGCCGCAGACCTCGATCACGCACGCGGGCCTGCCCTGGGAGCTGGGCCTGGCCGAGACGCATCAGACCCTGGTGCTGAACAATCTGCGCAGCCGCATCACGGTTGAGACGGACGGTCAGTTGAAGACCGGGCGCGATGTCGCCATCGCCGCGTTGCTGGGCGCCGAGGAGTTCGGCTTTGCGACCGCGCCGCTGGTCTCGGTGGGCTGCATCATGATGCGCGTGTGTCACCTGAACACATGTCCGGCAGGAGTCGCGACCCAGGATCCGAAACTGCGCGAGCGTTTCGCAGGTGCTCCGGAGCATGTCGTGAATTTCATGCAATTCGTGGCGCAGGATCTGCGCCAGATCATGGCGCAGCTGGGCTTCCGCACACTCAATGAAATGGTGGGGCGTGTGGACCGCCTGGAGCCGCGCAAGGCCATCGCGCATTGGAAGGCGCGCGGCTTCGACTTCTCGAACATCCTCTACCAGCCGGACCTGGGACCGGAAATCGGCCGCTACTGCACGGACACTCAGGATCATGGGCTGGAGAAGTCACTCGATGTGACCACGCTGCTGGAGCTGTGCAAGCCGGCGATCGAGCGCGGCGAGTCGGTGCAGGCCGAGGTTAATGTTCGCAACGTGAACCGGGTCGTGGGCACGATCACGGGCAGCGCGATCACGCGTCGCTGGGGCGCGCAGGGCCTGCCGCAGGACACGGTGCAGATCCTGTTCAAGGGCTCCGCCGGCCAGAGCTTCGGCGCGTTCATGCCACCGGGCATGACCTTCAGACTCGAGGGCGACGCCAACGATTACGTGGGCAAGGGGCTCTCGGGCGGGCGGATCATCGTCAGCCCCTCACCGGTCGCGACCTTCGTACCGGAAGACAACATGATCATCGGCAATGTCGCCTTGTATGGCGCGACCGCCGGCGAGGCGTATTTCCGCGGCATGGCGGGCGAACGCTTCGCGGTGCGCAACAGCGGTGTCAGAACGGTGGTCGAAGGCGTCGGCGATCATGGCTGCGAATACATGACCGGCGGCCGCGTCGTGGTATTGGGCCGCACGGGCCGCAACTTTGCGGCCGGCATGTCCGGTGGCATCGCCTATGTACTGGATGAGGCCGGTGAGTGTCGCAGCCACATCAACCAGCAGATGGTCGCAATAACCGGCGTGGAGGACGAGGAGGACATCGCGGAGCTGCGTGACCTCATCGAGCGGCACTGGCAGCTCACGCGCAGCGGCCGTGCGCGGCGGCTGCTGGATTCGTGGGATATCAGTGTCGATCGGTTCGTGAAGATCACGCCGAAGGACTATCAGCGCGTGCTCGCCTGCATCAAGAAGGCCCACGACCAGGGACTGACGGGGGATGAGGCCATCATGGCCGCGTTCGAAGAAAACGTGCGCGACCTCGCGCGCGTGGGCGGGAATTGAGTTTCGACATGGGAAAGCCGACCGGATTCATTGAGTACCTGCGGGAGCTGCCCGTCGATCGCACGCCCGTGGAGCGCATCCAGGACTGGCGTGAGTTTCATTTCCATATGGACGACAAGCGCCTGCGCCAGCAGGGCGCGCGCTGCATGGATTGCGGCGTGCCGTTCTGTCATACCGGCAAGCTGATGAATGGCGGTGCGTCGGGCTGCCCCGTCAACAACCTGATCCCGGAGTGGAATGACTTGGTGTACCGCGGCCTGTGGCGCGAAGCGCTCGAGCGGCTGCACAAGACCAATAATTTCCCGGAATTCACGGGCCGCGTATGCCCGGCACCGTGCGAAGGCTCGTGCGTGCTGGGAATCAATGCTCCGCCCGTGACCATCAAGAACATCGAGAACTCGATCATCGACAAGGGTTGGGACGAGGGCTGGGTGTATCCGGTCACGCCGGCGGAGCGCACGGGCAAGAGTGTCGCGATCGTAGGCTCAGGCCCCGCGGGTCTGGCGGCCGCGGCACAGCTGAATCAGGCCGGGCACCTGGTGACGGTGTTCGAGCGCGAGGATCGCCCGGGCGGCCTGCTGATGTACGGTATTCCAAACATGAAGCTCGATAAGCGCGAAGTCGTGATGCGCCGGATCAAGCTCATGGAAGACTCGGGCGTCAGGTTCCACTGCGGCGCGAATGTCGGCACGAATGTCGATGCTCAAACCCTGCGCAAGGACTTCGATGCGGTCGTGCTGTGCACGGGCGCCACCGTGCCGCGCGATCTGAACGTCGATGGGCGCCAGCTCGGTGGCGTCCACTTCGCAATGGATTACCTGACCGCGAGTACCAAGGCGTTGCTGAATGGCGGACCGGACGGGTCGCCGATTCACGCCAAGGACAAGGATGTGATCGTGATCGGCGGTGGCGACACCGGTACCGATTGCGTCGGCACGGCCATGCGCCAGGGTTGCCGCAGCCTGGTCCAGTTTGAAATCATGCCCGAGCCGCCGCAGGACCGGGCCGCGGATAATCCGTGGCCGGAGTGGCCGAAGATCTACCGCATGGACTATGGCCAGGAAGAGGCCGCGGCGCGCTTCGGCAGTGATCCGCGCGTGTTCCTGACCACGGTGAAGAAGTTCAGCGGCGATGCCGACGGCGTCGCGCAGCTTTCGACCGTGACGATCGGTTGGGATAAGGGCGCCGACGGCCGCGTACGGCCGCTCGAAGTGGCGGGGAGCGAACAGACCCGCCCGGCGCAACTGGTGCTGCTGGCCATGGGTTTCCTGGGACCGGAGTCGCAGCTGGTCAGCGATCTTGGCCTGCAGATCGATGCGCGCACCAATGTCGAGGCTGAGTACGGCAAGTTCGCCACGAGCGCCGCGGGTGTGTTCGCCGCGGGGGATTGCCGCCGTGGTCAGAGCCTGGTGGTGTGGGCCATCAACGAAGGCCGTGGCGCGGCGCGTGAGTGCGACCGCTTCCTGATGGGCACTACGGATTTGCCTTGATCCGCGCCCGGGCACGGGCAGTCAGATCCTTCACCAGCAGTACCCGCCAATCATCATCGGGCAGGCCCCCGGCCTGTGGCAGCAGTTGCTGCGCGAGATCCGGCATTTTTCTTTGCCGTGCCTGGAAGGCCTCAAAGTCGGCGTTGAAACGTATCTTCGCCTTCATCGCATCGTCGGCGCTGGTGAAACGCGCCCAGTACGTCCACCACTGTTTGGTCTCATGGACCGCATCGTCAGTGGATATGGCGGCGCTCGTGCATACAACAGGGTCCGGCTCGCCGTCCGGAGCGCCGTGGCCCGCCCGCCACTGACACAGAAACAAGGACCGCTCCAGCGTGACGGCGTCGTTCAAGTCCGCGATGGTGTAGCCGCCGACCTGTGCCGTGGCAACGGTGCCCAACATTGCGGCGCAGGCAGCCGCCGCAAGTAGCCAGGAAGGCGGATAACCGGTCATTATCGGTTTCGGCTAGGTACCATTCAGGAGAACACCATGCCCCTTGATCATTATATTACGCTGGGTCGTTCCGGGCTGCGTGTGAGTCCGTTCTGTCTCGGTGCGATGACGTTCGGTGAAGACCTCGGCTGGGGCTCCAGCGTTGAAGAGTCTCAGCAGATCATTGATCGCTTCATCGAGCTCGGCGGTAACTTCATCGATACCGCGAACTTCTACACGAAGAGCCATTCCGAAAAGATCATCGGTGACCACGTGGGACGTCACGGCGCGCGGCGCGCCCGGCTCGTCATCGCGACGAAATTCAGCGGCAACCTGTACCCGGGAGATCCCAACGGCGGCGGATCCGGCCGCAAGTCCATCATTGCCGCGTGTGAAAACTCCCTGCGTCGCCTGCAGACCGACTACATCGACCTGTATTGGCTGCACAACTGGGACGTGCATACGCCGATTGAGGAAACCATGTCCGCGCTCGAGGATCTGGTGCGCGCTGGCAAGGTGCGCTACCTCGGAGTATCCGACACCCCCGCGTGGAAGATCGCCGAGGCGAACGTCACGGCCCGTTTCCGCGGTTGGTCCGCGTTCATCGGGCTGCAGATCGAGTATTCCCTGCTCGAGCGGACCGTGGAGCAGGACCTCGTGCCGATGGCGCGGGAGTTCGGGCTCGGCATAACGCCGTGGTCACCCCTCAAGAGCGGGGTCCTGAGCGGCAAGTACACGCGGCACAACGCCGGCCAGATCAAGGCCGATCGCGGCATGTTCGCGGACACCTTTCTCACCGAGAAGACCTACGCGATCGTGGACGAATTGAGCGTCATCGCCAAGGCGCATCACAGCACGCCCGCGCGCATCGCGCTGGCCTGGGTTCAGGCGCAGCCCGGCGTGACCTCGACGATTATCGGCGCGCGACGGCTCGGGCAGCTCGAGGACAACTTGAAGGCCCTGGAGGTCAAACTCACGGCTGAGGAGCTGGGCCGGCTCGACGCGTTGACTAAGCCGACGTTTGGCTTTCCCCAGAGCATGGCGCCCATCTTTCCGGCCCTGCATAACGGGGGCACCTCAGTGAATGGCGTTGCCGCGCCGCCGACGCCTTTTGGGGTAGGCAAGGACGACAAGATCTACTGACTGGCGGCAGGCTGCCGGAATCGACGCTACCGCTCATATCCGGCACTGCCGCTGAATCAAAAATCCTTGGCGACCGTTAACCGCACCGAGATCGGCTCGAGCGGGTGGATGTGAAGATCGGCCACGCCATAGGCCGGCTCCCCGGGCAGGCGATCGACATACCAGTACTCCATCGAATTGCCCTTCTTATCCAGCAGATTGTAGATCCCCAGGCCCGCGTTCCAGCCGTGCGCGAAGGCATAGTGAACATCGGCATTCCACTCCCCGTAACCCGAGCCATTGACCTGGCCGGACGCGGTCGGCGCTGCTGCGCAGGAGCTGACGCCCGGAAAATCATGGGCAACCGCGGCGTCGTTGCAGGGGCCGGAGGACAACGGATAGGAACTCAGGTACCGGTAGGCCACACCGCCGCTCCAGGGGCCCAGGTTCTTCAGGTAGATGTTCAAAGATCCCGTGGCCAAGGGCGCATTGGGCAGGTTGTAGCCCAGATGACCCGTGCCATCGTCCAGGGGTGAGGTGTAGCGGGCATGATCGCCGGAGTAGCTGGCGTAGATTTCCAGCCAGCGCAGAACCTGGTAGGTGATGTTGATCTCGTAGCCTTGGCGAATGCTCCCCGGACCGGCGGTATCCTGTCCGACGTCCGGATCATACGTGGTCTCCGATTGCGCGTGCAGGCGGTAGAACGCCACGGTTGCGGCGATCTTGCCGTCCAGCGCTTCCTGCCGCATCCCGGCTTCTTCGCCGGTCTGGCTGGCGATGAGCGGCGCGCCCGGAACGCCTTCAATCCTGGCCTGATCGACACCGCGCAGATCATCGCTGTGGAAGCCGGTGCCGTAGCTCAGGTAGAACTCCGTCGTATCCAACGGCGTGAAGATGAGGCTGGCCTTCGGTTCAGGCAGCGCGTCGCTGGCCGATCCGTAGTTGGTGCCCGAGTCGCTGCCGTGCATGTAGTCTTCCCGAAATCCGATCACGGATCGCAGCCATTCGTTCCAGTGCGAAGTCACCTGGACGAATGCCGCAATGCTGCCCAGGTGTACCTGGTCGGATTCGCTGTAAAAGGGCGGATAGTCCACCGCGGCCAGATCCGCCGCGCTCAATACCACGCGATTCTGGGTCGGCAGGCGCGAGACATCATTGATATCGTTGCGCACGTGGAGGCCTTCGAGCACTTCGGTATTGACGCCGAACCAGCTGAAGGGGTGGCTGTAGCTGAGGTCCGAGCCAATCGTGGCGCGCCCCTCGTGCTGCTGTTCCTGATCGCCATGGAGGGGGTCGATCAGAAAGTGCGTGAAATCATTCCACAGTATCAGCTGGTTGTTGATGACATAGGCGGAGGCCACCAACTTTCCGCCACCCAGGTCCTCATGAAAATTCCCGGAGAAACTCGCGCGTTGTGCATAGCCGGCATCTGAAGGGTCAAGCTGGCCGAAGCGCGTGATCAGCCCTGCCTCGATCGCCCGCTCGGGCACATCGGTCTCGGCATTCCAGGTGTCGTGATAGAACATCGCGGTCAGCGAGTAGCCCCGCTCCGAATCCCCGTCGCTGTAGCGCAATACGCTACTGAGCTTGCGCTGATCCCCGGGGGTCGACCAGGGGCCGTCGTAGTGCTGCAGCTCGAGCGCACCGAGCAGATTCCCGTCGCCCAGGGCAGTGGAACCGGCAGAGTAGGCCCGCTGGAACCCCAGCGTTCCCACGGTCATCGAGACGACATCCGGGATCGCATCCAGGTAATTGACGTGCAGTGCCCCTACCGAGGCGAAATCACCTTCGCGCGCGTAATAGGTGCCCTTGGTATAGCTCACGTCGGTGGCCAACTCCGGGATCATGAAGTTCACATCGGCGTAGCCCTGCCCATGGGCATGGGTAGGTTCATTGACGGGCATGCCGTCGATGAACACCGCAAGGTCGGTACCGTGATCCAAGTTGTAGCCGCGCATCAGGTACTGATTGGCCTTGCCCTCGCCGCTGTGCACGGTAACGTCCAGCCCCGGCATGGTCTCCAGCACCTGTCCCGGGCGGTAGGCCGGGGTCAGGGTCAGCTCATCATTGGCCACGACGCCCTGGCTGGCCGTCATCGCCGTGCCGATGAGGTTCAGGCGCTGTGCGGTGACGGTGACTTCCTGCACCGACTCAGGGGTGGTATCGCCCGGCGCGGTGCTGCTCGTCGCTGCGGCGGGAGGCTGCGGGGGCGCGGCCTGCTGGGCCCAGGCGGGGCCGGCACTGCAGGCCAGCACAATGGCCACCCCCACGCTGCGGCAGTTACGCACCTAGAGTGTCTTGAGAAGGCAGGATTTGTTCATCCGACAGGGGGTGAAGCAGCCCTGCCGGATCGAGGCTTTCGGACATTCAGGCTCTCGTTTTGGCCACGCGGCCAGGCGATCACAGATAGACCCCAACCCTGCGGGGCAGTCGTGGCCACGGATTCATTGCCGGCGATCATCAGCCATAGGGGGCACCGTTGTCACAAACGTTACTGTTGCAGTTTACGTTCATTAACATTCACCGTCTGCACTTCAAGTTCTGCACGCGCTTTACAGCCAGACATGCAAGCCGGCGACCCATTGCAGGCCATCCGCGCCGGCGCCGCTGCCGCGCGCGATCCGTGCGGCGGCATCCAGGTCGCGTCGCCAGGCGACGCCCACGTAGGGCGCGAGTTCGCGTCGAATCTCATAGCGGACCCGAAGTCCGAGTTGCAGGTCTGAGAGGCCGGAGCCGACCTCGCGGGCGGCATCGGGTTTGCCGTAAAAGTTGGCTTCAACCTCGGGCTGCACGATCAGCCGCTGGGTAATGAGCACGTCGTGTTCGATTCGCAATCGTGCCGCCGTGCGACCCGCCTCGCCCGCATACACGGTGGCCTCCACGTCAAACCAGTAGGCGGCCAACCCCTCGATGCCCACCGCGGCCCAGCCGCGGGCAGGTCCGTGGCCAACATCGTAACGGACCCCGCTTTGCAGATCCCACCAGCGCGTGAACGCGTGATCCCAGAGCAGTTCATTGCGCGAGGTGTCCAGGTTGCCGGGGTCCGGCGACCCCTGGGTCTTGAGCCACACCTTGTCGTAATCCCCGCCATACCAGGCCTGTCCATCCCAGGCGAGCGCCGTGGCTGCGGAACCGCCGGCCAGTTCCAGCTGATCAAGCATCACTTTGCCGATTGTCGCGGTGTCATCCATGCCCATGCGGGCGCTCATCGCCTGATTGGCCATGTCGGGCATGACATCGGGCGCCGGCTCAGCGCTCCTGCAGGACAGGCACAGCGCCTGGGCCAGCACGGCCCCGGTCAGCGCCCAGCGCACCGCGCTCACGAGTGCCCCGTTGCGGCATTCGCATTCGTCTCGACGCGCACTTCGCGGAACATGCCGGCCGCCATGTGATAGGTCAGATGGCAGTGATAGGCCCAGCGGCCGAGTGCGGCCGCCGTGACGAGGTAGCTCACCCGCTGCGCGGGCTGCACCATCACCGTGTGCTTGCGTACCTGGAAGCTTCCATCGGGCGCCACCACTTCACTCCATTGCCCGTGCAGATGGATAGGGTGAGTCATCATGGTGTCGTTGATGAGCACGAACCGCACGCGCTCACCGTAGCTGAGCCGCAGGGGCGCACTCTGCGAGAACTTCTGACCATTGAAGGACCACATGAACCGCTCCATGTGTCCGGTCAGGTGCAGTTCGATTTCCCGGGCTGCATCGCGCGGATCGAGCGCTCCGCCGAGGGTATGCAGGTCCGCGTAGGTCAGAACGCGTCGGCCGTTCTGTCGCAGTCCGACGCCAGGATCGTCGAGGTCGGTGCGTGGCATGTCGACCACCATATCGACCCCGGGGTTGTCGGCGCCGGCGATCGAATGCACCGCAGGCCCTGAGTTCGCGGCTGCCATCCCCGGCATATTCGCCATCGCTGCAGCATCCATGCCGGACATCCCCTTCATCCCGGCCATGCTCATGCCGATATCGGCCATGGCGAGCAGCGGTCGTGGATCGAGGGCCGGAACCTGCGCGATGAGCCCATCGTGCGGGGACAGCGTGCCGCGGGCAAAGCCTGAACGATCCATGGATTGCGCAAAAATCGTATAGGCCTGATCTGCTTTGGGCTGCACGATGACATCGAGAACCTCGCCCGGCGCCATCCGAAACTCCTCGACGGTGACCGGCTCGATGTCCTGGCCATCCGCCGCCACCACGGCCAGGTCCAGTCCCGGCACGCGAATATCAAAAAAGCTCATGGCGGAGCCGTTGATGAAGCGCAGCCGCACGCTCTGGCCGGGACTGAACCGCGCCGTCCAGTTGCCCGCGGGCGTCGTGCCATTCATCAGGTAGGTATAGGTTGCGCCCGATACATCGACGAGGTCCGTCGGGTCCATCCGCATCCGGCCCCACGCACCCCAGTCGCTGAACGCGGCCGACCAGCCTTTGGCGCGCACCTCGGCGATGAAGTCCCCGGCGGTGTGCTTGCCATAGTTGTAGTAGTCGCTGTGACGCTTGAGGGTCGCGTAGAGATGTTCCGGATCGCTGTCGGACCAATCCGAGAGCAATACGGTGTAGTCCCGATCGGCCCGCTGCCGTACCGGCGTGCGCGGCTCGATCACGATCGGTCCGTATAACCCGGTCTGCTCCTGGAACCCGGAGTGTGCGTGATACCAGTAGGTCCCGGACTGCTGCACGGCAAAGCGGTAGACATACGTTTCGCCCGGGCCAATGCCGGGGAAACTCAGGCCCGGCACGCCATCCATGGCCGCGGGCAGCAGGATCCCGTGCCAGTGAACGGAACTGCGCACGGCCAAACGGTTCGTCACCCGCAGCGTCACCGTATCCCCCTCGCGCCAGCGCAGCAGTGGCGCGGGTACTTGGCCGTTGATCGCGGTGGCTACCCGCGGCCGACCGGTGTAGTTCACCGCAAGCGACCCGATCGTCAATTCAAAGGCGGAACCGGAGAGGACCGCGTCGGACAGCGCCGCACGGGCGGCCGACCAGCGGCTGCTCCGCGCCAGCAACGCACTACCGGCGACACCCTGAACAAAGGTGCGCCTGGAAACCAAAGGCATACATCACTCCAGCGGACCATGACCGGGCGACCGATCGCCCAGCAGCTGCGAAGGGCGCCCCGGGGCGGACTGCCGGGCAGTCAGCTTGGGCTTTGGATGGGAGGTCGGAAAAAGACGGCGGGAGGGTCGCTGATACGGTGAATGCGGGTGCAGGACCCATCGGCACAGCGGATGCTGAACATCGCGGGCATCTGCAGCGTCACCATCAGTGCAGGGGCGTGAAGGCAGGGGCACTGCGAGGACTTGCAACACGTACCATCATTGGCGTGCGCGGGGCGTCCCGCCTGAGCCATCGGGGTGCCGGCCATTTCCGCGCAGCGTTCCCCGGCCATCATCGGCATCGGTGCAGGGGCCTCGTGAGCAGCCGCCTGCGCCGCCGGCAGGTGCATGAAGTCCGCCAGCACCAGCCGAGTGAACACCAGCGCGATCACAAAGATCCTGTGGGAGATGCAGCGGCGCATGGCTGTGCGCCTCAGGCGGCGGTGTCCACCGGCGCGACGGACAGCGTCTCATCGAACAGCAACAGACGCCCCGCATTGGCAATGCCGATGAACGTGCTGACGTTGTGCAACAGCGCCGCGATGATCGGGGCCTCGATGCCGAGCACGCCAGCGCCGGACAGGACGATCAGGCCGAACGTGAATGCCAGGCCGATGGAGACGTTCACATAAATGGTGCGCCGGCAGCGGCGACTGAGGCGGATGCAGGTGCCGAGACGACGCAGATCGTTGGTCATCAAGGCTAGGTCGGCGGAGGCAAAGGCCACCTCGGCCCCCTGGGTCCCCATCGCAACGCCGACCGCGCCGGCGCGCAGTGCGAGGGAGTCGTTGATGCCGTCGCCGACCACCATCGGGCGATGACCGAGTTTGATCTCCTGCATCACCCGATCCATCTTCTGCTCAGGGAGCATCTCGGCTGAGACCTCGTCGATCCCGACTTCATTGGCAACCTGGCGGGCAACCGCGGCCCGATCGCCGGTCAGCAGCACCATATGCTCGATACCCAGCCCCTTCAGATCCTCCACCGCGGTGATGGCACTGCCGCGCAGCTGGTCCAGGAACAACAGCCAGCCAAGGAACTTGCCGTCGCGGCTGACGCCGGCTATCGGTCCGTTGTGCACGGGCGGTGCCGGTGCGGCCACGCCCAGGCGTTCGAACAGGTCGGCTCTTCCCAGGGCGACGGATTCGCCGGCGTACAGGCCGGTCACGCCAAAGCCTCCCAATTCGCGCGCGTCCTCGACGCGCAGGCGCTTCGCCGCGGGGACGGCTGCCGCCGCCGCGCGGCTGAGCGGATGGTTGCTGGCTGCACCCAAGCCCGCTGCCAGTTGCCGCAACTGCTCCGGATCGACGCCGGCAACCGGCCGCACTTCGCCCAGGCGCAGATCTCCGGTCGTCAAGGTTCCCGTCTTGTCGAAGATGACGGAGGAGACATCCGCCAGATGCTCCAGGAATGCGGAGCCCTTGATCAAAATACCGTGGCGTGCAGCCACGGCGATGGCCGCGACCGCCGTCGCCGGCGCGGCCAGCACCAGCGCGCAAGGGCACGAAGCCACCAGCACCGCCAGCATCGCCGGCACGTTTCCCGTGATCAGCCAGGTGCCCCCGGCGACCAGCAGGACCAGCGCCATGTACTGTCCGGCGTATTTATCCAGTAACCGCGTCACCGGCGGCTTCGCATTCTCGGCCTCACGCATCAGGGCGATGATGCGCCCGACCGTGCTTTCCTGGCCGACCCGCGTGAGCTCGACCTGTATCCGGCCGTCGACATTCATCGCGCCGGCCAGCGCCTGATCGCCTTCGTGCACCTCGACGGGCACCGACTCGCCCGTCAGCGACGCCAGATCCAAACTGGAGCTGCCGCGCCGCACGATGCCATCGGCCGGCACCCGGTCCCCGGCGAGCAGCTCAATCAGATCGCCCACGCGCAGCTGCGCACTCGGTATCACTTCGGTGGAACCGTCGGGCAACAATCGGCGGCTGTCGACCTCGGTCAGGCGGCTTAAGGCCCGAACGGCCTCCTGGGAGCCCAGCATGCTGCGCTCTTCGAGCACATGCCCCACGGTCATGATGATAGGCAGCAGCGCGGCCGTCATCAGATCGCCCGTGGCCCAGGCGGCGATCAATGCCAGGGCGACGAGGCGGTCAGTGATGCCGTGCAGGCTGGGATGGCGCAGGCTCGCCCAGGCTTCGACGAACACGGGCACCGCCACGAGCGCGGCGGCAACGCCCGCCACGAGCTCCGCAATGCCCTGCTCGCTGGGCACCAGCCAATGCATGCCGAACGCGACGAGCAGCAGGCACAGGGCCACCAGCGCCAGGCTCAAACGCAGCGCCAGCACCATCCGCTCCGCGCGCTCCAGCAGCACCGGTCGCCCGGTGGGCGGAGCCGTTATCATTACATCAGGTGTGACACTCATTTTCCTGGCTTCCCCGGCAGCATGACGCGGGCGCCACCTTGCGCATCGACCAGGGTGGCGGAACCGACCTGGTTCATGATCTCACCGACCCGGGTCCGATATTCGCGCAGCAACAGGCTGCTGCGCGTCTGCGGCGTCTCTTCATGCTCCAGCGCCAGTATGCCCGCGGTGTTGGTGCCGGCGCCACTGACCAGCTCCTGCGCGGTCGCCTGGGCACCCGCCAGCAGCTGATCGCGCAGGCGGTTGGCCTCCTGGCGGCGCCGTTCGGCATCGGTGCGGGCCACGGCCACGCCACGGTCGGCGGCCTGGCTGGCGACCAGCACGGCGTCGAAGGCCGACTTTGCCTGTGGCGGCAGCCAGGCAGTCATATCGATTCGCTCGATCTCCATGCCCAACGAGGCCCCCTCGTCGGCGAGCGCGTGCAGGCGGGCGTTCATGGACTGAATGAGGGAGCTGCGCACTTCGCCGCGCAGTGCCAGGACCGCGCCCGCCGATTCGCTGCTCGCCTGCACCACCAGGAAATCATTCAGATTGCGGGAGGCTGTCACCCGAACGGTCGTCGCTCGGAACAGCCGGTTCAGTGCCGCCTCGACATGCGGTTGCGACAGCGCGTAGCTGACCGGATCGCTGAGGCGATAAAAGAGTGTGGCATTCAACAAAACGACGTTGCCGTCACCGGTGAGATAGGCCGATGCATTCGGCGGTATGGACTGCCCGGCATCGAAGGGGCCGACCAGGGCCTGCGATTGCGCACTCGCCGGGGCGAGCGGGGTGATCTCCTGCGTCAGTTGACGTTCCGGTCCCGGCAGCATCTGCACCTGCTCGATGGGTCGCGGCCAGGCGATCAGCAATCCGGCCTCCTGCGATCGCACGATACGGCCAAAGCGCAGCACCACGGCCTGGCTGTCGGAGGCAATCTCGCGCACGTTGCTCGTGAGCCAGAAGATCAGCAGCAAGACACCCGCGATGTAGACCGTACGAAAGCCAATCGCGACGGACTGCGCGATCGGTCCGGGCGGCGGCGGCGGTGGTGGTCCGACCGGATCGGGCGCAGCGTGCGCCGTGCTGGCGGCGTGTATTTCGCTCACGGCTTAGGCGCTCATGGCTTCGATTTGCCCGCGGGTGGCGCACCGGTACCTGCGGGTCCATCGACCAGCACCCGGAAAGGCGCGGCGTCCGTGCGCAGTATCAGGCTCGAGTTGCGGCCGAGAATCTGGCTGAGCGAATCCAGCGAGCGCAGCGTGCTATACAGCCCCGGATCACTTTGATAGGCCCGGGCGTAGATGCGCGCCGCAGCCTGCTGCGCGTCGGCTTCGGTGTGGGATGCCTGTTCGCGCGCCTGGGCCACCACTTCACGCGCGTCGCGATCCGCATCGGCGCGGATTGCGGCCGCCTCGCGCAATCCATCCGCCGTGCGTTGCGCCGCAACGGTCTCCCGTTCCGCACGCATGCGGGCCACGGTCGCGGCCAGTGTTTCGTCGGGCAGCGTCATCCGCTCCACGCCCACCTGCCGGATCTCGATCCCATACACCGCCAGCATGCGGGGCGCGACCTGCTCGCGCAGTTCGCGCTCGAAGCCATCCAGCCGCACCTTGGTGGAGTCGATGTTGACCAGGTCCGTCAGGTCAAAGTTGCTCGAGGTGATATGCAAGGCCGCGTTGACGAAGCTGCGCAGCTGGCGCGCCGCCTCATCCGGCTGATTGCGCACGGAACGCAGAAATTGCCGCACGCGCTGCGGATCATCCGGCACCTGCCAGGCCACATAGGACTGGACCAGCACGCGCAGACCATCGCGAGTGCCCACATCCTGCAGGCCCGTGGAGGTGGTGCGCAGCCGCAGATCAATCAAAATCGTGCTTTCAAAGGGCGCCGGCAGCTTCCACGCCAGCCCCGGTTCGGTCACGACTCGCACGGGGTTGCCAAAGCGGGTGATCACACCGGCCTCGCCGGCCGGGACCATGACGATGCAGGCGGCCGCAATCGCCGCCAGCAGGATCAGTGCCGCGACCCCGATTCGCAGCAACGCTCCGAGGTCATGATGATCGTGGTCGTCATGGTCGTTGTCGTGGTGTGCAAACATTAGTCTGAGTCCTGGAGATTGGGGGCAGCGGCCGCCGGTGCAGGTCCCGCGCCGCTTGGCGCGGGTGGCAAGGTGCCCGGATCTTCGCCAGCTGTGGCGCTCACGCGCGTGGGTTCCGGCAAGTTGCGCAGGTCGATGATCGGACCGGGTGCCGAGCTGAGGCGATGATCCAGCAGCGTCAGCGGCTTCTGGGCCAGTGCCGCCTGAATTTTGCTGAATGAGCGCTCCAGCAGGAACGCCTGCCCGCCTTCCGCATGCGCGCGTCGCTCGGCATCGAATCGGTAGGCGTCGGCATTGGCGGCATCGATGCGCTCGACGGCGGTGGCGTGCGCGGCGCTCGTGAGCTGGCGGGCTTCCTGCTGCGCGACTCCGGCCACGCGCTCCGCGCGGCCGCGTTCATCGGAAATACTGGCGCTGGCATTGATCGCGGCGGCCTGGACGGCATGGTAGGCACCCGCTGCGCCGGCCGGGGGATGAATTTCTTCAATCAGCACCGAGATGACCTCGATTCCCGCCCGGTGCGAATCCAGGTCGGCCGCCAACTGCTCGCGCAGCGCGGCAGCCACGTTTTCGCGGCGTTCGCCAAGCACCGCCAGAAGCGTACGTGAGTTGAAGAAGCGCAGCACGATGCGGCTGCCGGCTTCGCGGATGAGGGATTCGGGATCCGCCACCTCATAAACCGACTGCAGTGCCGCAGCGTCGGTCAGCCCGACGCGGTACAACACACTGATCTCGGTGCTGACACTCTGGAAGCCCTGCTGGCCCGTTCCGGGACTGGCCACCAGATAGTTGGCCTGTCCCGCATGCGCACTCTCCCACAGTCGGTTCAGGCTCAGGGGCGGCGCATCTTCCGCGCCGACCTGTTCGGGACTGGCCGCCGTCGAGGGCTCATCGACGCCAATGGCAACGGCGTGGATGGTGCCGAATTCAACAGGGCGCAGCCGGCCCAGCGGCCAGGGAAGCAACAGATGCAGACCGGGTCCGAGCACAGCAACCGGTGCTCCGAAGCGCTCGTAGATTCCGCGCTGCCCCAGTTCGATGAGCTTCACTCCGGTCAATCCCCAGCAAAACAGCGCAGTGCCCAGCAGGGCCGGCAGTATCGCGGCGCTTAGGAAGGCCAGCGCCCAGCTGCGCGCGAAGTCCAGTCCGAGATGGGTTTTGAGCAAAGTGCCCGGTGCACGCGGGCCGCCGGTGATGATGCTGGCGAGGATGCTGTCGGTGACTGCCCGCGCATTCGCCGCCGCCGGTGCCGGCAGGAACAGGCGCGCCAGCGCCCGCAGTGCCAGTTCCAGCACCACCAGCATCGGCAGCACGGCGACGACCCATTGCGCCCAGTGCACCCACCCGAGCATCGCCCCGCGTCCGAGTTCGATGCAGGCGGCGGCGGCCAGCAGCAGCGTCGTCAGCAGCAGCAGTCGGTGCAGGGCCGGTGCTTCGCGCAGCTGGGGCGCCGGAAAGGCGACCATGATGCGCTCGCACACCAGCGATATGAACGCCAGCGCGAACACCAACGCGGCCAATATATTGGCACTGGCACGATAATCGGCAGTGGCCTCGACCGGCCACAGAAACTGCAGCACCAGGTAGGTGGCGATGGCGCCGGTCGGCACGATGACGGCCTGGCCGATCCGGGCGGCAATCCCCGGATGATCGAGCACTTGCCGCCAACCCGTGCCGGCCGCGGCGCGTCCCTGTTCCGCGGCGGTGGCTTGCCGGAAGCGCGCCGACGTCAATGCGAGTGTGGCCAGCAGGCCCGTGAACGCCAGCAGCAATGCCGCCAGCACGGTCATCGCCAATCCTCCGGCGATCGCCTCGTGTGCGAGCGCTTGCGTTGGCGCGGCAACCCCCGCGGGCAACAGTGCCAGCAGCAGCAGTACGCCGACGGCCAGCGCGGCGATTCCGTATACGAGCGAGAGGCGCCGGGTCAGTCGATGCGATCGGGGATAGACCGATTCGGAGCTTGTAGAGGGTGTAATTGCCATTGTATTAAGCTGGCCGCGCCGCGGGGCCTATAGTAACGCATAGTCAATGCAGCCGAATAACTCGAAACGATTGAACATCAGGCGCTGGGCGCTGCCAGTTGGCGCCATTGTCGTGATCGGCCTGGTGATGATTGCGGTGAACCATTGGCGATATCAGCGGCTGCAGTATCGCCTGCTGGCGACGTCACCGGAGGCAGTCGCGGCCGACCCGTCGCTCGTGCGATTCGCAAGCGCGCAGGCGCGACCGCTGTATGCCACATACTGCGCCGCCTGCCACGCAGCGGACATGCGCGGCAATCCCGCATTGGGTGCGCCGGATCTAACGGACAGCGTGTGGCTGTATGGCGAGGGCCGTATCTTCGATATCGAACGCACACTTTTGTACGGTATCCGCTCAGGTGCGGACAAGGCGCATAACGAGACCGACATGCCATCGTTTGGGCTGAGGGGCATCTTGAGCGACGCTCAGATCGCAGACGTCGTGCAATACGTGCTGCAACTGAGCGGCCGTCCGTATGAGGCGGAGGCTGCGAACGAGGGTCGCGCGGTGTACGCGGGAGTGGGCATCTGCGGGGATTGCCATGGCCCTGACGCGCGCGGCAATTCGGACTACGGCGCGCCCGATTTGACGCGCAATGTCTGGAACAGCGGCGGGGACCCGCAATCCCTCTATGCCACCATTTACGTCGGGCAGCACCATATCATGCCTGCCTGGCGCGGCCGGCTCAGCCTGGAGCAGATTCGTGCCCTCGCGACTTACGTGTATGCGATTTCACACTCAAGATAAGACCTGCTGCGGAGAGCCTCGATGTCGCAAATGAGTCGCGTGCGGGCAATTCTGTACCGTCCGCAACGAACCCTCGTCCTGCCGGCGCTGGCCGTTGCCGCTGGCCTGGTCGCAGCTGGCTTTGGTCTGTTTCGCGCAGCGCCAAAGCCGCTGCTGGTGGTGCCGCCGGGCTATGTGGCACTGGTGAATCAGAAGGGACTTCTGTTCAACGATTTCCGGGCGCAGGTGGAATTGGAAACCAGCAAGCACTTCGCCGACGCAACAGCCGCGGAGCGCAGCCGGGTATTGCGCGAAATGATCAATGAAGAGCTGCTGGTACAGCGTGCCGTGGTCCTCGATCTGCCGGAGACCGCGAATGAAGTGCGTGCCACGATGGCCGTGGGCGTCAACGGACAGGTCGCTGCGCCGGTGTTGGCGTATGAACCCACGGACGCGGAGCTGCGGGCGTTCTACGACAAGTCCCGGCAGAACTACTCGACACCAGGTGCAATGACTTTGCATGACCTGGTGCTGGGCGTTGGCGGCTACCAGAATGCAAACCAGACGACGGCGCAGGCCGAGGTGGACGCCGCCGAAGCCGCCTATCAGCTGCGCTCCGGCGCTTCGCTCGACTATGTCATGGCACATTTCGGCTTCATGCCATCCGGCCGCGCCGCACCGGGTGAGGAGCTGGATTTTGCCGCGAAGCTGCATCTGGGCGCGAAGCTCTATGCAGTTGCCGCCACGATGCGCGACGGCGAAGTGTCCGATCCGATATTCGACGCCGACGGTGTGCACATCATCGTCATGGAGAGCCATCAGTTCCCGAAGGTGGCCGATTTCACCACGGTACGCGATCGTGTTTATCTGGATTATCGAACGGCCGAGTCCAATCGCGCGACCAGCCAGAACCTGCGCCTGCTGCGCAGTCAGGCGAGCATCCTGCTCGCGCCGGGGCAATCGGAGTGAAACGGCTGGCATGGATCGCGCTGTGCTGGCTCGCCGCAGCTGCGGGCGGCGCCGTTGCGCAGGAGCGCAGCGTCAGCTACTCGACCTGGATTGTCGCTGGCAACATGGTGACGCTCAGATACCTTCTGCCCGTCAGCGTGGCGCAACGACTGATGGGTGTTGAAGTTCCCGTGCTGACCACCAACAAGCTGGAGGATTACCTGCTGCAGCATCAAACGGTGGGTTCCGCGGCGGGAGAGTGTCCGGCGATCGACCAGGGTTTTGATCTCGGACGTGTCGATCCGCTCGCCGTAGGGCCTGATCTGTACGGATTTGAGATCTTCTATCGCTGTAAGGATTCGCACCAGCTGCGGCTGCGCAATACCGCTTTGTTCGATGCCGCGCCGGGTCATGTCGACTTCGCACGCATACAAATGAATGGGCAGATCGTCGCGCAGCTGTTCACGGCCCGGCATCAGGTGCTGGCTCTGCCCGATGACCGGGCGGTGTCGCCGACCGCATTTGCGGCGTACCTGCGCCTGGGCCTTGCGCATGTTCTGACCACCGCCGATCGCTGGGTCTTCCTGCTCGGCGCACTGCTGCTCGTGCGTCGCCGGCTCGATGTGGGCTACCTCATTGCGGCCGTGGCCAGCGGCTATCTGATGTCCGTGCTCGTGGTATCCACGGGTTGGGTGTTGCCGCGCATGCCGCGCATGGAAGCCTTCATGGGGCTGCTGGTCGCCGTGCTTGGCGCGACCATCATGCAGCGCGAATTGCCCTGGCACCCGGGTCTTAGGCTGCGCGGGCCTGCCGTCGTGCTGCTGCTGGTTCTGCTGGTCGCGCTGGTGCGGGCACCTGCGGCCGCGCCTGCCGTACTGGGGGGCGGCGCGTTGGCGGCCGGATTCCTGAGTTTTTCGCATCGGCTTGCCGGGCAGCGGATCCTGTGGCCCTGCCTGGTGGCACTGTTCACGTTCCTAGATGGCTTTGCATTGCCAGCCGTGCTGGGGCCGGCACAGTTGCCGCAATGGACCCGGATCCGAATGCTGACGGGTTTTGATCTGGGCGCGACCCTGGTCGCGATGCTGCTGAGCGCATTGGTGATCGGCGCCTGGCTGCTGGTTCAGGCACGGCGAGTCATCGCCCCCCGAGCTATCCTCAATGACGTGTGCGCGGCCTCGCTGTGCGGATTAGGCAGCTTCTGGCTGCTCACCCGCCTTCAGTGATGATGCCGGTGGTGAATATCGGGATAGTGGGCGTGCGCATGCACGAGCGGCTCGTGGACGTGCCGATGGGTGTGCGGCTCCCGACCGTCCCAGGCAAATGCATGCTCATGCTGATGATGCTCATCATGCCGATGCGAATGCTCGTGCTCGAGCGGCTCATGCGTGTGCGCGTGCTGGTGCCGTTCGGTGAGATGCAGCCATACCCCGACCCCCATCAGCGCACCGGCGAGCAGCAGTGCCGTGGAAACCGGTTCGCCATGCAGCGCAATGGCGAGCGCCGCACCGAAGAATGGCGCGAGCGAGAAATACGCGCCGGTGCGGGCCGCGCCGAGCTGACGTAAGCCCACCACGAACAGCGCCAGACTGACACCGTAGCCGAGAAATCCGACGAGCAGGGCGCCGCCGGCCGCACTCAGTGCTGGCCAGCGCGCGCCAAGCGCTGCCGCCAGGGACAGATTCACCACGCCCGACACCAGACCCTTCGCGCAGGCGATCATCAGGGCGTCATGGGTCGCGATCTTGCGGGTGAGATTGTTGTCGAGCGCCCAGCAGGCGCAGGCGCTGGCCACCAGCAGCGCGCCGAAAGACCACCCCGCCGTGCCGGCCGGGTCCCAGGAAAGCACGATCCCGCCGAGCACGATGGCCGCCATGCCCAAGGCAATGCGCCGATCAAAGTTCTCGCGAAACACGAACCAGGCCAGTAGCGCAGTCAGTACACCTTCCAGATTCAGCAATAACGAGGCCTGAGCCGCGCCGAGCTGCCTTAAGCCCAGCAGCAGCAGCACGGGCGCTGTCACACCCCCGGCCAGGATTGCGCCGGCCCACCAGCCCAGATCGACGGCGCTGGGCCGGCGCAGGCCGCTGCCGGAATCTCCGGAATGCAAGGCACGCAACGCCAGCACGAGCAGCAGTCCCAGCCCGGACCCGGCATAGAGCAAACCTGCCAGCAGCAAGGGCGAGACATCGTGAAGCAGCAACTTCGCCAACGGAGTACTTGCCCCGAACAGCAACGCTGCGATCAATGCACTCGCAATGCCAGGATTTATCCGCGCCATGCTGGTGGTGATTGTAAGGCTATCCCACACGGCTAGCGAAATCCGCCATGGCGCACGGCGGCGCGAGCCGCTAGGGTAGGGGCTGCAATCGCGGGCCCAAAGGAGAGCTCGGATGCTGAGAGGTTATTTGCGGCTCGTGGTCTTTGCCGTGGGCCTGCTGGTGGGCGTACAGGCGCCGGGATTTGTGGACCAGTACGCCAAGCGTGTCAGTGCGCACTATTTCGAGGCGCAACGCGGTTTCAGCGGATTCCAGCAGGCGGCGAACCAATATTTCAATGGTGACGTAAGCGCGCTGGTCGCCCACCACCTGGCAAGTTCCGATGTGGTGTTCAAGGGCGAGGCAAAGACGATCGGCGATCTGTTTGCGCGTATCAAGGCGCTGAGCGCCGAACTTGCCGCATTGAGTGGATCATCGATCTCGCGCCTCGTTCACATCATCGTCGATCCGAACCGCGACATTCTTCAAGAAACGGCTGCCGCATATTCGTACACGGTGCCGCTCAGTCCGGATGCGATTGCCTATGGCGTGATTGTCGGTCTGGTGTTGTCGCTCGCGGTGGAGTTGATCCTGGCCGGGCTGTTCGGCCTGATGCGCAATCAATGGCATCGCGCAACACGGGTACGCAAGCCATCGGTTGCGCCGCACGTGCGTCGCGAACCGTCGATTGCGGCGGAGTCGGACCGCCACGGGCATCAGCGCTAAGGCCAACATGTCTGTAGGCGAATGACTACGCGGGGAATCGGCCTGCAGTCACAGATCACAATTCACGAATGCCGGACTCTGACGCAGCACAGCTATCGGCTACAGTTGTCGAACAACTCGGGGGGATGAGGATGGAGCTGGAGAGCTCAGGAGCAACCCAGCCGTCGCTTGGCTCGGACGCAGCCGGGGTACCGGAACGTCTTGATGCCCGTCCCCGCATCTTGCTGGTTGATGATCAACCGGCACGTTTGTTGACCTACGAGGCCATGCTTGCAGGTCTTGAAGTACGGTGCGTCCGCACCATGTCCGGGGACGAAGCCCTGCAGCAGCTGCTGAAACAGGACTTTGCTGCCGTACTGCTCGACGTCAACATGCCGGGCATGGACGGATTCGAAGTGGCACGGCTGATTCGCGGGCACCCGCGCCTCGAGCGGACCCCGATCATTTTTGTTACCGGCGCCGAGGTCACGGCCCTCGAGCAGCTCAAGGGCTATGAGGTCGGTGCCATCGACTATATTTCCGTGCCAATCGTTCCGGAGATCCTGCGCAGCAAGGTGGCGGTCCTGGTCGAGCTGCATCAGCGACACCGCGAGCTGGAGGAACTGAACCGAGCGCTCAAGGTTGCGCGAGCCGAACTGGATTCCAAGCACGCGAATGAGATAGCGCATCAAAAACAGCTCTACGAAGCCATCCTGACGAACACGCCCGATCTGGCCTATGTATTCGGCCTGGATCATCGGTTCGTTTACGCCAACGAGGGCCTGCTCAAACTGTGGGGCAAGACTCGCGAACAAGCGATCGGCAAGACCTGCCTGGAGCTCGGGTACGAACCTTGGCATGCGGCGCTGCATGAACGGGAAATTGACCAGATCGTTGCCACCAAGAAGCCAATCAGGGGCGAGGTTCCGTTTACAGGCACTTTCGGTCATCGCCACTACGATTACCTGCTGGTGCCGGTCCTGGGTGCCGATGGTGAGGTGGTCGCCGTGGCTGGCACGACCCGCGACATCACCGAACTCAAGCAAATGGAGGCGGCACTGCGCGAGTCAGACCGCCGTAAGGACGAATTCATAGCGATGCTGGCGCACGAACTGCGCAATCCCGTGGCGCCGATCCGCAATGCCGCGGAAATTCTCTCCGAAATATCCACCGATGAGCGTCTGCTCGGGCTTGCCGGCGTGCTCAAGCGGCAGACCGGCCAACTTTCCAGGCTGCTTGATGACCTGCTCGAAGTGGCCCGGATAACGCAGGGGCGGATCGAGCTGCGACCCGAGATCGTGGCAATACAGGCTTGCGTCCAGCTGGCCGTCGAAGCGGTCGAGCCAATGATAAAGGAGGGGCATCAGCGGCTGAGCGTGACCCGCGAGGGTCTGTCGATTTTCGTCCATGCGGACAAGGTCCGCCTGACGCAATGCGTCGTAAACCTGCTGACGAATGCTGCGAAGTTTACGCCTGCGAACGGCGACATCCGCCTCAACGCACGAGTCGAGAATGGTGAGGCGATCATCGAGGTGACCGACACCGGAGTCGGTATTGCTCCGGATCTGTTGCCACGCCTGTTCGATCTTTTCGTGCAGGGACCGACCTCTCTGGATCGATCAGAAGGGGGACTTGGTATCGGCCTTTCCGTGTGTAAGCAGCTGGTTGAGATGCATGGCGGGCACGTCACCGCCTCAAGCGACGGAGTCGGTCGTGGCGCAACGTTTGCAATCCATCTGCCGCTTGCCGACGGGGCTGTTCTTCCCGAGCCGGCATCTGAACAGAGCAATGCGAAAAGGCGTGTCCTGGTGGTGGATGACAACACTGACGCGGCCGACTCGATGGCGGCGCTGCTGGAGATCCACGGTCACCAGGTGAAGGCCGTCTACACGGCCGAGGCGGGACTTGCGCAGGTCGAGCTGTTTGAGCCGGATTTGGTGCTGCTGGATATCGGCCTTCCTAGAATCAGCGGCTATGAAGTCGCCCAGCGCATCAAGGCCGCGCACCCTTCGATCCATGTTGTGGCGCTCAGCGGCTACGGGCGTCCTGAGGATAGGCAGCAGGCGAAAGCTGCCGGGTTCGACCAACATCTGGTGAAACCCGTCGATTTCGATGATTTGCGAAAGCTGATGGATCGCATCTAGCTTCAAAGGCTCGTGGTGGTTTTGTGTCATGAGCTGACAGGTCCGGCTGCCTTGAACGCAAAGGCAAAGAATGCGGCGCAACCCAGCAAGGCGAACGCGACCACATAGTTCCACGCGAGTTTCTCCTTCAGAAACAGAACCGCGAAGAACATGAAGACCGTGAGCGTGACCACCTCTTGAATGATCTTGAGCTGAAACCCCGAAAACCCCACATAGCCGAGACGATTTGCGGGTACTGCCAGGCAGTATTCAAAAAAAGCGATGCCCCAGGAGACCAGGATTGCCTTCCACAGCGGCCAGTCATGCCCGTACTTCAGGTGCCCGTACCAGGCAAAAGTCATGAAAATGTTCGAAAAGGTCAGAAGAACGATTGTGCTCATAGATTGGAATCCACGGATTGTTGAGCGCCTGTCTCAGACATCAGAAAATAAAGGATAGCAAAGGCCGCCAAAGCCACCGCGCCGAGGAACAGGAAGCCGATGTTGAAACTGAAGTGATGCACGATGGACCCGGCAATGGTCTGGCTCAATGCAGCGCCAATGCCGACCGCCGTGCTGATCGCACCTAGGGT
>Ga0182030_10000133_pt1 | contig 119661 bp, 106 predicted proteins | sample 812S3MmetaG_FD_121299 | JGI IMG/M metagenome (GOLD analysis project Ga0182030, IMG submission 121299) | Permafrost microbial communities from Stordalen Mire, Sweden - 812S3M metaG (Illumina Assembly) | ecosystem: Environmental > Terrestrial > Soil > Wetlands > Permafrost | place: Sweden... | reverse complement strand
GGGACACGATGGGTCGAGAGCCCGCGACACGCGATCCAGGACCTAACCACGGAGGCTATCATGACGGTCAGAAAGCTCGATAAGGCGAATTGGCGTCCATATCTCGATCATCTCTCGAAGACGCTCGCCGGCTACCAGGCGGAAATCGAAGCTTCGTCACTCGCTCTTGGCAATCAAGCGCAAACCGAATGGCTGCCCCTGATCGGGCTAGTCTACGACCCGAAGGACGACCTAGTCGAGGTGGCTCTCCAGGGACTGGACCATATGATCCAAAAACCTCGCGACATCTATGTCGAGGATGCGGACGGGCTGTTGGCGAGCGTCGAAATTATAGATGGCGAGGGCGTCAAGCAGATTGTGAAGCTCAAAGAGCCATTGCTCCTGCCGCCGCCCCAGCCGTGACAGCTCGGTGCGCCACGGTGGGAACGACGACCCCACACGACAGACATTCATCGGCAAGTCGTTCACGATGCGGCTCTCTGTTGGCGAGAGCTTTGACTTTATCGGCGGGTTTTACTCCGCCGCCTCCGCCAACCTTCCCGAAAATTCGGGCGCCAGATCAAGCCCGCGAAACACCGAGCATCGGATGAAAACCTCCGCCGTCGGCGCGACGTTTTTTTGACTGCAGAATTTGGCGGTGAGCTTGGTCAGGCCCTTGATGTCGCGGCCAGTCGCCGCCGGGAACATGTGAACGAGGTCGTCTTTCAGCTTGTCCGCAACCGGCAGCTTGAATTGCGCCGTCATCACCTCCCAAATCCGCCGGCGCGCATCGGGCGTGGGCGGATTGAACTTGATCATGGCGATGCAACGCGACACAATGGCTTCGTCTATATCGTCTACCCTATTGGTAGTCATGAACAAAAGCCCGTTGAAATATTCAAGGACGCGAAGGAAGACGCCGACCACGGCATTGGTCGCGATATTATCGTCACGTTTCTTGATATAGACGTCGGCCTCGTCGATCAGCATGATCGCACCCCAGCGCTGCGCGCGGGTCAGCACGTCTTTCAAGGCCTGCTCCATCTGGGCGACATTGAGGCCGAGCTGGCCGGAATGAACCCGGTAGAGCGGCCGCCGGATGATCTCGGAATAGACTTCCGCGGTCAGCGTCTTGCCGACGCCGGCTGGCCCGGCGCAGAGAACCGTCGTGCCGCCCGACTTGCCGGCGACGATATCGTCCATGAGGACGTCCATTTCCGCCGTCAGAATGTCGATGAGGTCGGTCTGCTCCTGTGGCAGAACCAGCTTTTCCTTCAATTGCGGCTGGTATTCGTAGAGCTCCATGTCGTCCACATGCACCCAGATATAATGATGCAGCTCGAGATGGAACATCAGGATATAGGCGTGGACGGGCAATTGCGTGAAAAGCCCCTTCGGAATCTCCTTTTGCGATTCCTCGACCTCGTCCTCGGCGTTGTAGCGGTCGCTTTTCTTGGCTTTCTTCAAATATTGGCCGAGTACGTCTCCAGTCGCATCCATGGTCAGCGTGCGCGCGGTGAGCACTCCCTCGTCATTGACGAGGCGGGCGGGGCCGCCGCTTGTCGAAAGCACGACGACATCCTTGCGGGTCCAATCCGTGTCGCGATGGGTGGAATTGGGATCGTCCGCATAAAAGCCGGTGCCCTTGGCGGAAAATTGCGCGCCATATTGCGCCCGCCATTCGAAATATACCTCGACCGTCCGGTCATATTCGACGATCAGCTCCGGCGTTTCCTTGAGAAATCCCTTCATGGCGAAAATTTCGCCGACCGTCCGCCCGACAATATCAGTCGAAGCGATCCGCACGACCTGTGTCGTGACCGACCCTTTGACGTTCGCCTTCAATTCAAGGAAAATCTTGCCTGCTGAGTCCTCGGCGGGGGGCGTGTAATCTAGCCGCGTCAGCACATAAGGCAGCGGCCGGTTGGTGACATTGGAGGTAAAGAGCCAACCTCTGATCCCGTCTTGCGCCAGGTAGCGGGCGATGGCCGGCACGACATTTTCGAGATCCTCTCCAGCAAACCGCTCCCCCTCGCTGGATAGAGCCTTTCTCAGGGTCGAAAGATGCGCCGCCTTGACCTTAAAATCGGGACCCGCCTTCTCGTAGAGTCCATGCAAGAATGACAGTTCGGAAGCCGACAATTGCGTGAAGGGCACCTCGACCCTATTGCCGAAGCGCAGCTGCTCCTTCAACGGCGCGAGATTCGGAAATTCGGCGACCATGGCTTCGATATGGGATCGATCGATCTGAAGGTTCATCTCTAAAGTCTCTCCAATCCGAATGATCTGCTTCAAAGCCGGCGCGGGGCCTCTTTCGCCGGAATTGCGTCCGACCGCGCCAGTCGCCATGTCTCTAAGCAATCGCTGTGCCGCTTGCGGCGCATTCGCTATATATTCGTTGAACATAGCTAAATTTGCGGAAGGCGCCCAAAGACGCGCCAGGAGCGCAGCCAAGGAGCATTGCCAAAGCCATGTTTCTCCGCGCGCGGAAATGCTTTAGAATTTCGAGATGGCTCCAGAGATTTTGTCCTGTCGTGGGTGGACCGCAGGCGCGGCGGGCGCCTCGCGTGGTCGGCCGCGCAGGTTTTCAGCCGCAAAGCCCAAATGAACGAACAACGGGCCTGGGTTCGGCTTTTCTCCGGCAAGCGGCTCGATCTCCTCGATCCGACGCCCTTCGATTGGGAGGACAGCGATCTGGCGATCGGCCTTGCCCGCACCTATCGCTGGGGCGGACATTCAGCCTGGGCCCTGCCGCTCTCCGTCGCGCAGCATTCGCTCCTGGTTCTGGCCTTGCACCGGCTTCGGCTCCCCACCGCCAAGGACGCCAAGGCGGAGCTTCGGGAATTGCTGCATGACGCCGATGAAGGCCTGCTCGGCTTCGATTGCATTTCGGTGGTGAAGCCTTTCCTCGGCGAAGCTTTCCGCGCTCTCACGACGAAATTGGAAAACGCCGTCGCCTTGCGCTATGGACTAGCGCCGTGGTCGCCTGAGGATTGGAAGGCGCATAAGAGAGCCGATCGCGTCGCCGCCGCCTCCGAGGCCGTCCATGTCGTCGGATGGACGAAGAAGGAAGTCCGGCAAAGTTTAGGCATCTCTTACGAGCCTCTGTCGGCGGATCCTTTGCGCGAGATCTACCAAGGGACCGCCTGGGAGCCTTGGGCGCCGACTCTGGCCGCCGACCGTTTCTTAGCCGAGCTTGAGCGTTTGAGCGGCGAAGCTGGTTAAAAATAGCGGCGGAAACCCGGCCTGACGCCGTCCAATTTGTCATGAAAGGCGAATATGAAGCGACTCAGCGCAAATGCGAATCGAATGGCGAAATGACGTCGTTCCGCCTTGAGCTCGGATGCGGCCGCGACGCGGTCCGCATGGCTCATCATCCTGACGCTGCAATCCGCCGAGGCGTCACGCATCGAGGGGTTGGTTGATGTCGAACATCCATGTCTGCTCGCTCGCGAAAGTTCCGGAGACGCTCCGTTCGACCGGGGCGCGAACTCTCATCACCTTGATCAATTGGGAAACCGAGGTCACCCGGCCGCCTGAGATCGCCCCTGAGCGGCATCTTCATGTCGCCGTTTCGGACATAGTCGAGGAGGTCGAAGGCCATATTCTCCCGTCCGATAGCCATGTCAGCGAATTGCTCGCTTTTGTACGGGAGTGGGATCGGGCGGACCCGCTGCTGATCCATTGCTGGGCTGGCGTCAGCCGCTCGACGGCTGCGGCCTTCATCGCCGCCTGCGCCCTGAGCCCCGAAAGCGACGAGCGCGAGATCGCGCAAGCGATTCGGCAAAAGTCGCCGACGGCGACGCCCAATGCGCGGCTTGTCGCCGTCGCCGACGCCATCCTCGGGCGCGGCGGGCGAATGGCCGACGCGGTCCGGGAGATCGGCCGCGGCTACGAATGCGACGAGGGCGTCCCCTTCGCGCTGGATTTGCGCTGAAATCAGATCGATCCAGCGTGATTATCGCCAAGGTCCGCCGCGCGGCTTGATGCTCGGGGAAGACTCCGCATAATAGCCGGATCGCCAGTGCGGACTGGCCTGCGCGGCGAGATCTTTATGGCCGAAGTGCTTTATGGTCTCCTGGCTTTGTTGGCCTTTGGCCTGTTTGTCGGCGCGTTGCTGCTCGGCCCAATCAGCTTTTTTCGGCTGGGCGCCCTGCGCAAGCGCCTCGCCTTTGCCGAAGGGCGCATTTTAGAGCTTCGGGGTCAGATTTCGGATCTGCGGGCGCAATTGCGCGTCGGCGCGCAGCCGCCACATCGCGACGCGGAAGGCTTAGACGCGCGACCCGATGAAACGAGGACGAGCGCTCCGCTCGCTCCTGCGCCCGCCGAGCCTGCCCCTCGCACCGAACCCGAGATCGCTTTGCCCTTAGACCAATCCGCTGAGGCGACGGTTTCGGCCGAGGGTCTCGCGGCGTCAGAGGCCGAGCCGCTTCACGCGCCAGTCGAGCCGCCGCGAATAAAACCGTCGCGCTCCTTGGAGGAAGCGCTTGGGGCGCAATGGACGGTTTGGGTCGGCGGCGTCGCCCTTGCGCTCGGGGCGCTTCTTCTCGTGCGTTATTCGATCGACCAGGGCTGGTTCGGCGCGGCGGCGCGGATTGCGGCGGGACTGCTCTTCGCCGCGGCTCTAGCGATCGCAGGCGAATATCTGCGCCGCAAGGAGACCGCGCTTTCACAGATATCCGCTGTATTGACCGCCGCGGGCACAGTGTCGGCCTTCGGCTCGATCTATGCGGCGCATGCCCTTTACGGATTTATCGGTCCGTCCTTCGCCTTCATCGCCCTGGGCGCGACAGGCCTCGCCTGCATGGCGGCGGCCGCCTTGCACGGTCCCGCGCTTGCGGGGCTTGGCCTTGTCGGCGCGCTCACGGCTCCGCTTTTGGTGCAATCGTCCGAGCCGAGCGTCTGGCCGCTCGTCATCTATGTGACGATTGTGACCGCCTGCTCCTATGGCTTGGTGCGGGTGAAATTCTGGCTCTGGCTCGCCGTGACCGCCGCTGTCGGCGGCTTGCTTTGGGGCCTCGCCCTCATCGATCAAAGCGCCAGCCAAGATCAGCCGGTTTTCCATGCGACGCTTATTTTTATCATCGCCCAGACATTCATGGCGGCGCTGCTCTTCGCGATCGTCCGACATGCGTCAACCCTCGATGAAGACGCGAGGATAGACCGGCTGCCCATTTACGTCCTTTCAGCCTTCGGTCTGCTCATGCTGATGGCGCTGAGCGACAGCGCGAATGCGGGACATTTCGGCCTCGCCTGGGGGATTGCCGCGAGCGCGAGCGTTGCGATCCTGGCGGCCTCAGGCGGCCTCGCGGCGCCTGCCGCGGGCCTGGCCCCCGCTGCGGGCGCAATGGTCATCGCGGTCATGGCGATCTGGCCGGGAGCGGCCGGGGAAGCTCTTCCGGATTCGTCAGATCTTCTCTCGATCTGGCTGAAGCCGCGAGAGGTCGGCGGCTTCTCCGTTTTCTCGCTGATGACTGCTTTTGGCGTAGCGGCGCTTGCTGGCGCCCGTCTCTTGCGCGGGCCAAAGCTGCGCAGCCGGATCGCGGCCCTTTATGCCGGCGCCGCAAGTCTGACGCCTCTCGCGGCGCTTGGGATCGCCTATTTGCGACTCTCGCATGGCGATCTCAATTGGCCTTTCGCGGCCTATGCCGGGGGGCTTGCCCTGGTCTTTACATTCGCGGCCACGGTCATTTCAAGCCGCCTCGAATCCGAACCGTCCGAGGTCCTCCGCCTTAGCCTTGGCGCCTATGCTTCGGCGGCGCTCGCAGCACTTGCGCTTGGCCTCGTTTTCGCGCTCGATCGAGGCGTGCTCACGATCGCCCTGGCTTTGGCGGCCTTGAGCGCCGCCTTCGTCGACCGCCGTCTCGACATTTCCGCCTTGCGCTGGTGCGTCGCAGGCCTTGGCCTCGTCGTCGCCGCCAGGCTCGTGTGGGAGCCGCGCATCGTAAGCGGCGATCTTGGCGCGACCCCCATCTTCAACTGGCTTCTTTGGGGCTACGGCGTTCCCGCGCTGGCGTTTAGTCTCGCGGGGCAATTGCTCCGACGGAAGGCCGTCGATGCGCCGGCCCTCGTGGCGCAGGCCTTGTCGATCTTTTTTTCAGCCTTTCTCGTCTTTTTCGAGATTCGCCACTGGATCAATGGGGGCGATCCCTATGCGCGCGGCTCGGGCCTCGTTGAACAGGGGCTTTTCGCAACCGCCGCCTTCGGCTTTTCGATCGTCCTGACCCGGTTCGACGCGACTCGGACGAATGTCGTGCTGCGCTTCGCCTCGCTCGGCTTTGGCGTCCTGTCCTTCGGCTTCGCCCTTTTCGGGCTTCTGCTGTGCAAAAATCCGGTCTTCAGCGGCGAAGCCGTGGAAGGGGGAACGGTCTTCAATACGATGCCGCTCGCCTATGGCGTTCCCGCCGTCCTGGCCGCTGTTCTCGCGAAGGCCGCCCAAGGCGTGAGGCCCAATTGGTATCGGAACGGCGCCGAACTCGCCGCCTTCAGCTTGATCTTCGTTCTGGCCAATCTGGAGATACGGCGCATCTTTCAAGGACCCGACATGAGCTTTTTCGCGGATGGCGGCTCCGCCGGTCTCAGACCCGCGAGCGATTCGGAACTCTACAGCTATTCCGCCCTCTGGCTCATGTTCGGCCTCATCTCGCTCGGCTATGGACTCTGGCGAGGATCGGTCAAGGCGCGCATCGCCTCCGCCGCGCTCATCGTCGCGACCGTTCTCAAGGTGTTTCTGTTCGATCTTTCCAGCCTCGAAGGGGCGTTGCGGGCGCTCTCTTTCATCGGCCTCGGCCTTGTTCTCCTTGGAATAGGCCTCGTCTATCAAAAATTCATCTTTGCGCGCAGGACCGCGCCGACATGATATAGGAGGCTGCGATCCTCCCTTGGCGCGCCGATGGGCTTAGCGATCCGCGCAACGACTTTGGATCAGGGACATCGAACGGTTCGCCAATGAGCAAGACTGCGCCGCCCAACCAAAATGAAGACGTCGCCGCGCTACCTTTCGAACGCGCGCTCGCCGAACTCGAACAGATCGTCGATCAGCTTGAGAAGGGCTCCGTAGCGCTCGAGGAATCGATTGCGATCTATGCGCGCGGCCAGGCTTTGAAGGCGCATTGCGAGAATCTGCTTAGGAACGCCGAGCAGAGGATCGAGAAGATCACTTTGGGCCCGGACGGGCGCCCGAGCGGAACCGAGCCGCTCGACGTCGAGTGAGTTTGAGAGACCCACGCTTGGCAAGCGCCTTGCTTCGCCGCTGCCAACCGCAGCCCCTTCCCCGAAATTTTTCTAACCGAGGTCCGAGCCCATGGGTGATTACGCCTTCGCCGAGCCGCCGATCATCTCGCTCATGTCGATGTCGACCAGGCCGTTTCCGGTCCGGCGCATCTATTGCGTCGGCCAGAACTACCGGGACCATACGAAGGAGATGGGCGGAAATCCCGAGACCGATCAGCCCTTCTTCTTCATGAAGCCGGCTGACGCCATTCTCCAGAACGGCGAAATCATGCCCTATCCGCCGGGCACCAGCGATCTTCATCATGAAGTCGAGCTGGTGGTCGCGATGAACATGGGCGGCAAGAATATTGCGCCCGAAAAGGTCAATGACATGATTTTCGGCTATGCCGTCGGTCTCGACATGACCAAGCGCGACGTTCAGAACGAGGCGAAGAAGCAGGGGCGGCCATGGGAGATGGCGAAGGCTTTCGACTTCTCGGCGCCCTGCTCCTCGATTACGCCGGAAATGTACACGGGCGTCGTCGCCAAGGGCAAAATCCAGTGCAAGGTGAACGGCGAGCTGCGCCAGAACGCGGATCTCGCCGACATGATCTGGGGCGTTCCCCAGATCGTGCATTATCTGTCCCAGCTTGTCGAAATCGTACCGGGCGATCTCATCTTCACCGGCACGCCGGCGGGCGTCGGACCGGTCGTGAAGGGCGACAAGATCGAGGCGACGATCGCGGGATTGGAGCCGCTTTTGATCGAGATCGGGTGAGTCTCAGGCCCGCGCCGGCGTGGGCCTTCGCGAAAGCGCATCCATGTTCAAGGCCAGAATGGATGGCGCGACGCGCACCGCGCCCGGACGACCGCGGCTCTCTTCCCGCGCGAAGCGCATGGCCGCTTCCTCATTTGTGAAAATGCCTCCACAAAGACCATGGGCCTCGACCACGACCCAGCGGTTGTCGCCGTCGCGCCCGACAGTCAAACTGGGAGGCTCCTTTATTGCGGCGGAATCATTGTCTCCGAGGTCATTTTCTTTCCGAGAATAATCCAAGTGTTTCTCCATTATTGCGGCAGAAGGCCGGCCCCGCGCGCGATCAAGCCGACGCAAATGATCAGGGCGGCCACCCCTGCATAGACGAGATCGGGGCGGCCCCACCCCCGCGGCGTCCGCGTTCTCAATCGTGACTTCATGGCTTTCTCCGTCCGGCCGCGACAGACGGCCGACGCTGAAAGAATGGCGAAAGACGCATAAAGGATCGATGGGGCGGGTGAAGGGCCGATCTTAATGAACCATATAGAGAAATCTGCCCCTTCGCAGGCTTTGGGCGACAGGATCACCCTGCGATCTTGGAGAAATCAGCGACTTCATGCACCGCGCGGCGCAACTCATTGAGAAGGCGCAGCCGGTTCAGCCGCAGGACAGGGTCCGACGCATTCACCGTCACCTTGTCGAAGAAGGCGTCGACCGGCGCCCTGAGCCTCGCAAGCGCGCCCATGGCGGCCTCGAAATCCTCACGCGCGACGCAGGCCCTGGCCTCCCTTGCGGCCGGCTCCAAAGCGGCGGCGAGCGCCCTTTCCTCCGGCTTCACAAGAGCGTCTTGCGCATAATCCGCCGCAAAGGAAGCAGCTTCCTCGGGCGCAGCCTTCTTCTCTTCGGCGCGCAAAATATTGGCGGCGCGGCGATAACCGACGAGGAGGTTCTTACCTTCATCCGTGTCGAGGAATTTGCCAAGCGCTTCGACGCGGCGCACGATCAGGAAAAGATCATCTTGCTCCGGTAGAGCGAAAACCGCGTCGATAAGATCGTGGCGCTCGCCGCGTTCGCGCAAAAAAACCTTCAGGCGATCGGCGAAAAAGCCCAGCAATTGTTCGCATAATTCGCCCCGCGCGGCGAGGAAGGCGTCGCGCTCGCGGGCAAATTCCGCTTCGAGCTCCGCGACGATCTCGGGCTCGGCCTCGCTGCGCACCGCGAGGCTTTTCTCGCGAAGGCGCTCATAGGGTTTCAGGAGCGCGAACAGATCGTCGAACCGCGCATCTTGGTCACGCGGCTCGGCCTCGCCGGAGAAACGCGCTTCGATATAGCGATGCAGCGCCGCGAAAATGCTCTTACCTGGCTCGAAAGCGAATTCCCAGGCCCATCGGCCGCCCTGCACCAGCGCGCCGAGTTCCGCTTCATCCGAGGCTTCGTCATCCCTGACGCCCTGCAGGATGAATGTCGGCACGGCTTCGCTCACTTCGAGATGATGCGCGAAAGCCGCCGCAAGGATGGCGCGGAGCGGAAGCCGGAGCCCGTTTTCGAGAATGAGCGCGATAATTCCGAGCGCCGCGCGGCGCAAGGCGAAAGGATCCTTGCTGCCGGTCGGCTTTTCGTCAATCGCCCAGAAGCCTACGAGCGTGTCGAGCTTGTCGGCCAGCGCCGCGCTGACCGCGACAGGGTCGGCGGGGATGCGATCATTCGGACCTTGCGGCTTATAATGATCCTCGATCGCCTGCGCGACGCTTTCGGGCTCGCCCTGCGCCAGCGCATAATAGCGCCCCATCAGCCCCTGCAGTTCGGGGAATTCGCCGACCATTTCGGAAGTCAGATCCGCCTTGGCGAGAAGCGCCGCGCGGGCGGCGAGCGTCACATTCGCGCCAATAGAGGACGCGACGTCGCTTGCGAGCAGCACGAGCCTTCTGACGCGCTCGCCCTGCCCGCCGAGCTTTTCGTGAAAGACCACGTGATCGAGCTTGGCGAGCCTGTCTTCGAGCCTGATCCGAAGGTCGGTCTCCCAGAAGAACTTCGCGTCGGCGAGCCTTGCCCGCACCACCCGGCCATTGCCTGCGGCGATCGCCGCGCCATCATCGCTCGCCTCAATATTCGCGACGAGCACGAATTTATTGGCGAGCCGTCCAGTCGCAAAATCTTTCAGGACGAAACATTTCTGATTGGCGCGGATCGTGGCGCGGATGACTTCCGGCGGAATGTTGAGAAAGCCCGCGTCGAATTCGCCCATCAGCGCGACCGGCCACTCAACGAGCCCCGCCACCTCGCGCAAGAGGGCGTCGTCCTCGACAAGCTCGAGCCCTTGCGCCAAGGCGAGGTTGCGCGCGTCGAAATGGATGATGTCGCGCCGCCGCGCCGCATCGAGCACGACCTTGGCTTTTTCGAGCGCCGGAACATAATCGTCGAAGCGCCGGATCTTGATTTTACCGGGCGCCATGAATCGGTGGCCGAAGGTGAAATGGCCCGAGGCTACGCCGTCGACCGAAAACTCGACCACCTCCGTCTCTTCCGTCTCCGGTCCGAAGGTGGCCAGGATCGCATGGAGCGGGCGCACCCAGCGCAAGGCGTCGGCGCGGGTTGAGGCCGCTCCCCAACGCATCGACTTCGGCCAGGGAAAGCGCTTGATGACGGTCGGCAGGATCTCGACCAAAACATCTATGGTCGCGCTACCTTGCCGCTCGATCACGGCGACGTAGAACTCGCCCTTCTTGGGGTCCTTCTCGATCCTTGCTTGCGAGAGCGAGGCAAGCCCGGCGCTTTTCAAGAAACCCTGAACCGCGGCCTCCGGCGCGCCAACGCGCGGCCCTTTCTTTTCCTCCCGCACATCCGGCTGGCGCGCGGGCAGGCCGGCAATATGGAGAGCAAGGCGCCGGGGCGTCGCGAAGCTCGCCGCACCCTCATAGCCAAGTCCGCGCTCGCGCAGGGCTTCGGCGACGAGGCCTTTCAAATCATCGGCCGCCTGCGCCTGCATGCGGGCGGGAATTTCCTCGGAGAAAAGTTCGAGAAGGAGGTCGGGCATGGTCTCGTTTCAACGGAGGCTCGAATCCCGCGGAGGGGCGAGCAAGCGCCGCCTTCTATAGACGGAGCTTTCGTAAGAAGGAATGGCTCGCCGCGAGGTCGCGGCCCGCCTCTGATCAGCTTCTGTCAGCCGAAATCATGGCCGCCGGCAAATCGAAGGCGAAATGCGCTCGATGGATCGCCCGAGCGAGCGCTCAGCCGAATTCCGGATCTGGCCGGAACGAGGCGACCGCAGCGGCGTTTGTCCGGCACGAATGGAGGAAAAGCCATGGATATTGCAAGGGTTTCGGCGCTCGCGGGCGCCGCATTGCTCGCAGTGACGGCGACAGCCTCGGCGGGTCCGATGAGCGTGGCGACGCCCGCCGTCGTCGCGCCGCCGCAAATGCAGGCGGAGCCGGTCTACTATCGGTACGGCCACTATCATCATTGGAGCCATTACCGCCATTGGGGTCATTACCGTCATTATCGCCATTACGGCCATCACTGGCGTCATCACCGGTATTATGGCTGGAACCCTGGCGCGGCAATAGCTGGCACGGCCCTCGGCTTGCTTTCGTTCCCGCTATGGGCGGGGACGGGCGGATGGTGCGACCCCTATAATTACGGGTCCTGCTATGACTACGGCTACGGCTCGCCCTATTCCTACGGCTTTGGCGGCTTTGGCCGCTATCGTCATTATGGCTATTGGCATGGCGGCCGCCGCTTCGCGGGTTATGGCGGCGGGTTCCACACCGGACGCAGCGTCGGCTTCGGCGGGTTCGGAGGCATGCATGGCGGATTCGGCGGGGGCGGCTTCCATGGAGGCGGGGGCGGCTTCCATGGAGGCGGAGGCGGCATGCATGGCGGCGGTCACCGCTAAGATTTGACGCGGCTCCCGAGATCGCCGCGACAATCAACAGACTCTTAGGCGCCGCCCGCCTCGGTTTTGAGCCAAGCGGCGCCGCAAGCCTTTGCGAGTTCGCGCACGCGCAAGATATAGCTTTGCCGCTCGGTCACCGAAATGACCCCGCGCGCGTCAAGCAGATTGAATATATGCGAGCATTTAAGGCACTGGTCGTAAGCGGGCAGGACCATCAAATGACGCTGGCCCTTGTCGCCCTGGGCCAGCAGCGCCCTGCACTCCGCCTCGGCGTCTTTGAAATGCTGGAACAAGGCGTCGACATTCGCGGCTTCGAAATTGTAGCGTGAATATTCCTCCTCCGCCTGTCTGAAGACGTCGGCGTAGGAAATCTTCTCCGCTCCCTCGCGGCCGTTGAAATTGAGGTCGTAGATGCTTTCGACCCCTTGCACATACATGGCGAGGCGCTCGAGGCCGTAGGTCAATTCGCCGGAGACAGGCGCGCATTCGATTCCAGCGACCTGCTGAAAATAGGTAAATTGCGAGACCTCCATGCCGTCGCACCAGCATTCCCATCCAAGCCCCCAGGCGCCGAGCGTCGGACTTTCCCAATCGTCCTCAACGAAGCGGATGTCGTGCAAATGCAGATCGATCCCGATCGCGGCGAGCGAGGCGAGGTAAAGCGCCTGAAGATCTTGCGGCGAAGGCTTCACGATCACTTGGAATTGATAGTAGTGCTGCAGCCGGTTGGGGTTTTCGCCATAGCGGCCGTCCTTGGGCCGGCGCGAGGCCTGAACATAGGCGGCTCGCCAGGGACGCGGACCGAGCGCGCGTAAGGCGGTCGCGGGATGAAACGTGCCGGCCCCGACTTCCATGTCATAAGGCTGCAGGATGACGCAGCCTTGCGCGGCCCAAAATCTCTGGAGGGTCAAAATAAGACCTTGGAAGGAGCGCGCGGGGTCCAGCGAACCCGCAGCCGTTTCATCCAACTCACAAACGATTTCATTCATGGGCCCTATGCAACCTCGGTTCGCCAGCGCAGCGGAAGTTCTCGATTCAACCTTCGCAGGGACGATCGCACCCTTGATCGGCGCGGAAGCGGCCAAAACAACCGGCCAAACGAGGGACGAAGTCACGCCATGCTACAATATGCGTCGAGATAATTCCACTCCGATCGGCAAGGCGCGGATATTCGAGGTTGAAAAATGCGCCGGCCTCGCGAGAAATTATGCGGGCGCCGCCACGCGGAACGCAGACGCCTCTGTTAAGGACAACTCAACTCGCTGAGCCCACTTGCCAGATTGGCGTTGCGCTCCAAATCATTTGGATGCACGCTTCTATAGTAGTTTTTCATTACCCCAGAGGAGGGAGAAATGAAACTTGTAAGGATATTTGTTCTTGCGGTTTGCGCCGCTCTTGGCGCAATCATCGGCGGCGCCGGCCTGGCCCAAGCGGCTCCGACAGCAGGCGTCTCGCTTGCCGCGCCCGCCGTACTGACCCTAGAAAAGCCCGTGATTGGCGCTTTCCCCGTCGAAAAGACCTATTGGCGCCGTTGGCATAGGTGGCATCGTTACCACTACTATCACCCCTATTATCACCGCTGGCATCGCTACCACTATTATCACCGCCATTACTGGCATCCGTGGCGCCGGTATTATTGGTAGAATAAAATTATTACGACGCCTCAAAGTCGTGTCGCAATCAAGAAACCGGGTCGAGCTTCCTTTTGGACGCGGGACGCTGACGTTGGGAATCGTCTTGGCTGATGCAATGCGACCTGTCTGAAGGCGACGATGAATCCTAGAGCGCTGCAGGGAAAACTTTGCAGCGCTCTATTTGACTGATCAACCGAAATCATATCGCGAGCCTGCGCCGCAACGATTCGGGGCAAATGACGCCTAACTATCCTTGCATCCGTCGGTCTCGTAAACGTCAATGGAGGAAGAAATGCGCATACAAGCAAAACTCGGACTCGTCGCCAGTGCGATCTTGGCCTCTGCCCTTGGCTTTGCGAGCCTAGGCCAAGCGGCGCCGGTCATCGACTTGGCGGCGGGGCAAGCGGCGCGGGACGCCATCGGCGCGGAAGCACGGCCCGAAACAGCGCATTACGGCCACGTCCATCGTCACTATCATTCCCATCGCCACTATCATCATCATTATCACCGCTAAGGAGGCGGCGCTGTGGCCGGGACTTCTTTAAGCAGTTCCGTCGAAAGAACGCTCCAGCTAGTCACCAATCGATCGTGGCCGCGCCGCGATGAATGGCCTCGGCGGCCTTGGTGAACCCCCGCTCGTCATGGAGAATGAGCCCCGGCGCAATGGAGGCCGGGGCGCGGCTGCCTTTCTTGGCGCGCACGAGAATGCGGATCGCCGCGGTTTCCGCGCGAGGATGAATCGGAAGAATTGTGATCCCGCCGGCGCGTCCGGACAAACCTTCGAAAACGGCTGGCAAAGCGTCAGGCCGGTGGATCAGGATGAATGATCCGCCGGGCTCGACCAGGGCGAGCGAGGCCGCGATCCAGGCGACAAGGGCCGCCGTCCCCCCCGTCTGCATGGCGTGCGCGCGGCGCTTAGCCGGATCGGGGGAGAGCCGCACCCGGCTTGGATCGGCGAAGGGCGGGTTGGTGATGACGAGGCGCGCGCTTTCATCGAGCAAACCCGCGCTGCGCCGGCTCTGCGGCGACAAAACGTCCGCTTCAAAGACCAGGCCGCGATCCGAAAGCTGATTGAGCGCTATGTTGTCGCACGCGAGGGCCGCCGCGCCAGGATCATTCTCGACGAGGCCGATCCTCGCATGGGGACGCGCGACGGCGAGGGCAAGTCCCGCCGCGCCGACCCCCGCGCCGACGTCGAGGGCGAGACCGGAAAAGTCAATTGGCGCCGCCGCGGCGAGAAGCAGGGCGTCGGTTCCGGCGCGATGGCCGCCCGCAGGCTGACGAAGCATGAGTCGACCGCCGAGAAACGCATCCGCGCCGGCGGGCGCGCCGTCGTCTCGAATCTCAACCATCGCCCAGTTCCTCGGCGAGCCCCGCCTCGGTGAGAGCCGCGCGGGCGCAGATCGCATCATCGGCCTCAACCAGCACCCGGCGCGGCAGGAAGCCCAGCGACCCCTCCACCGCGCTCATATGCTGGTCGGCGACAAAGATGGCGATTCCGGTCTCGAAGAGGATTGCTTCGATCCGAGAAATCAGCACAAGGTCGTTGGTGCGAAGAAGCTCGATCAAACCGCCTCCGGAAGTCGGCTCCGCCGCCTCGCCCGAGGACTGAAACGCCCAGCGGAACCGCCGGATCGCATCCGCGAGTTGCGAAGCGCGAAGCAGGGCCCTAATAAGGGCGCGCCGGTATTCGGAGATTTCCATCTTGGGCGTTGTCATCCCTTTAGAAGAAAAGACGCAGGAGCCAGGCATCGAGGGGCTTCTCGCCCTCGTGGCCGCGGATATGGAGCGCGTCAACCAGACGATTCTGTCGCGCGCCGCGTCCGACGTGTCGATGATACCCGAAGTCGCCAATCATCTCATATCATCAGGCGGCAAGCGTCTGCGGCCGATGCTGACCTTGGCGACCGCGGGACTTTGCGGCTATGGAGGCGCCGGGCATATCAAGCTCGCCGCCTCGGTAGAGTTCATGCACACCGCAACCCTCCTCCACGACGATGTCGTGGACGAGAGCGACATGCGCCGGGGCAAGCTCGCCGCGCGGATGCTCTGGGGGAATGAGGCGAGCGTCCTCGTCGGCGATTTCCTTCTTGGCCAGGCCTTCAAGATGATGGTGGAGGTCGGCTCGCTCGCCTGCCTCGACGTTCTCTCCACCGCCGCCGCGGTCATCGCCGAAGGCGAGGTCATGCAGCTCTCCGCCGCCAAGGATACCGAAACGAGCGAGGATGATTACCTCGCCGTGATTCGCGCCAAGACGGCCGCCTTGTTCGGCGCCGCGTCCGAGGTCGGAGCGCTCCTCGGGCAGAGGCCGAAGCCCGAGGTCGCGGCCTGTCGCGGCTATGGCCTCAATCTCGGGATCGCTTTTCAGCTCATTGACGATGCGCTCGACTATGGCGGCACCTCGGCTAAGCTCGGCAAGAATGTCGGCGATGATTTCCGCGAAGGCAAGATCACTCTGCCCATCGTTCTCTCGTTCCGGCGCGGAACGCAAAAGCAACGCGAGTTCTGGCGCCGCACATTGGAGAATGGCGAAATCGCCGAGGGCGACCTCGAAACCGCCATCGCGATGATGCACAAGCATCGCGCGCTCGAGGATACGATCGAGCGCGCCCGCCATTACGGCGCCATGGCGCGCGACGCCTTGGAGCTCTTTCCTCCCTCGCCGTGGAAATTCGCTTTGAGCGATGTGGTCGATTTCTGCGTCAACCGCGCATATTGAAAGCGGGAAAAGCGCGACCTCACAGCGAATCGCATCCGCTGCGCAGGCGCGCCGCCCGCGGCGACGAGATTCGCCGGCTGCGGCGTTCGGCCTGCCCCATTCTGGAACGCGCAAGAGGGCGTCCCCAGTAATCTGTTCTCAAGCTTACGCGACAATAACAAGAGCGAGCGATTGCTTCCGCGGTTTCGGGCCAAGGCGTTCGCGGCCCCGCGGATGAGCGTGAGACGGGTATGGATGGTTCGCGGATCGGTTGGGCGATGAGCGCCGTCGCGCCATGGTGGCTCGGCATGGCGCTCGCCGTGTCGATCACCGCGGACGCAGGACAGGAAGCCTCGATCGGCGCTTCGTTTGCGCCCTTGTCCTTGCGCGCCTCGACGGCGCCGTCAGTGCTGATCCCCGCGCAGACCAGCGCGGCGAGTGGCGATTTCGGCCGGCTCGCGGGCGAGGCGCGGCAGATTTTGCGAGAGGCGAGCCTAACGCTCGGCGACGCCGACGAATTCAAGCGCCTACCCGACGAGATTGAGCCCCGCGCGGATCTGAAACGCAATGCGCAGAGGTTTCCGAGCCTCGACCGCAGCCGCAAAGGCGATCCATTCGTCGGCCTGCGGCCGACTTTCGATACGCGATTGCGGCATTCCGGCGGGCTCGCCGCTTTGCGCGCGCATGATCTGATCTTCACCCATGACGAAGCCTTGCCGACCGGCAGCTTTGCAATCCTGGACGATGAAGCCGGGGACCCGGACAGCGTCGCCGCCTTCGAGCCCTGGCCAGATGGCGAAAGCCCGACGACCGCCCATTCCAGCGCCAGCGCCTCGCCGCGCCAGGACGGCGCGACCATGACGATGCGGCCGGCCGCGATCAACGAGCGGCTCCTGCAGGGAGCGACGCCCGCCGTCCGCCGCGCGATTGCGCTCGGGTCGACGACGCCAGCCCCGGCGGATTCGACGCCCATTGAGGTCGCGGCCGTAGCGGGCGTCCCGCGGACGCCCGGCGTCAGCCTTGTTCCACCGAGCGGCGCGCGGCCCAATTTCGCCGCTCTCATCGATCAGGATAAAGCGGCACAAGAAAGACGCTGCCTTGCCGAGGCCATTTATTTCGAAGCCCGAAGCGAACCGGAGGAAGGGCAAGCGGCCGTCGCGCAAGTGGTCCTCAACCGCGTATCGAGCGGCCTTTACCCGCCGACGATTTGCGGCGTCGTCTATCAAAATCGGCAACGCTACAACGCCTGCCAGTTCTCCTTCGCCTGCGAGGGCAAATCGCTCCGCGTCACCGATCCTGAGTCGTGGCGCACCGCAGTCAGGATCGCCGAGGAGGTCACCGCCGGCAAAACCTATGTTTCCGATGTCGGCGGCGCGACCCATTACCACGCCAATTACGTCCGCCCGCGATGGGCCAGGAGACTTGAAAAAATGGACGTGATCGGGCATCATATTTTTTATAAGCTACACCCAGGCCAGAGTTGACGGGACGTCTTCGCGCATGGGGGCTTTCCCTGAAGCTGCAACCGCCCCTGAAGCTCAAACTCGACAACGTCGGCGGCCGTCCAAGCCTCCCATCGAGTCCCAGGCTTCTGGCGTAAGCTTCTAAACTTGCCTGATCGATGACTTGCCCGATCGACGCAAAACGGCCATCTTGGGGCCTTAAGAAATCACGCAATTGAGGCCCCTTGGCGAAGGGGGAAATCGGCTCTCGCACAGAAAGCGGTCGCATGTCGCTCGAGTCCAAGTTCTCCAGTAAGGATCGCGGTCGGCGCCGCCCCGGCTTGCGTGGATTAGCCTTGTCCGGTCTCGCCGCCTTGCTTCTTCCTGCAGCGCTCACGGGCGCGCAAGCGCGGGCGCGAGAGAATTTGGCCATAGCCGCGCCTTTCGAGGTCGGGGAAAGCCCTGCCGGAAATTATCTCGCGGCCCTCGTAGCCGGCGCCGAGCGCGACACAATGGCGGCGGCGACCTTTTTTCGCGAGGCGCTGCGGTACGATCCGCGCAATCCGCGCCTGATCGAGCGCGCTTTCGTCGCCGCGGTCTCGAACGGCAACATGCCGGAAGCCTTCGCGCTGGCCAACCGGCTTATCGCGCGCGAACCTGACAACAGCCTCGCTCATCTCGCTCTCGGCGTCGAAGCGATCAAGGCGAAGAAATTCGCCGTCGCTCGGGCGCATTTCGCCAAGGGCGGCGCTGGGCAGCAGCGCGATATCACCGCCACCCTGCTCACCGCCTGGAGCTATGAGGGCGAAGGCAACTCGCGCCGCGCCATCGAGCTCGTCGATCGGCTCCGCGATGAAAATTTCGCGGTGTTCCGCGACTATCATGCCGGGCTCATCGCCATGATCGCCAATAACTCGGCCGAAGCGACAAGGCGGATGAAGGCTGCCTACGAGGCCGACAAGAATACTTTGCGTCTCGTCGACGCCTACGCCCGCTTCCTCGCCCGCAGCGGCCATCGCGACGAGGCGATCAAGGCCTACGAAGCCTTCGACCAGATCCTCCCCAATCATCCGATCATCGCCGCGGCGCAGGCGGACTTGAAGGCCGGCAAGCAGCTCGACCCTCTCGTCAAGGACCCCGAGCAGGGGGCGGCCGAGGTGCTCTATGGCCTGGGCGCAGCAGGCGGCCGGCAAGGCGACGAACTCGCCGCCATGATCTATCTGCGCCTCTCGCTTTATCTCGCGCCGCAGAATGGTCTCGCCGTCATCACGCTGGGCGATATTTACGAGCGCATCAAGCAGAACGAGCAGGCGATCGACGTTTATGCTTTGGTGCGCGAAAATGACCCCTTGCGCACGACCGCGGATATTCAAACCGGACTGATCCTCGAAACATTGGGCCGGCCGGAAGAGGCCGCCAATTATTTGAAGCGCATCGTCGACGAGCATCCGAAGGATGAAGACGCCTTGTCGGCGCTCGGCAACCTGCAGCGCGCGCATAAGCAATATGCCGAGGCGATCGAGACCTATTCGCGCGCCTTGAGCCAGCCGTCAAAGTCCGAGAAGCCCAATTGGCCGCTCTATTATTTCCGTGGAATTTCCTACGAGCGCGAAAAGAAATGGCCGCAAGCCGAGGCTGATTTCAAGGAGGCGCTCAAATTGTTTCCGGATCAGCCTCTGGTCCTGAATTATCTCGGCTATAGCTGGGTCGATAAAGGCCTCAACCTCGACGAAGCCTTCGCCATGCTGCATCGGGCCGTCGAGCTGCACCCGACCGATGGCTATATCGTCGATAGTCTCGGCTGGGCCAATTACAAACTCGGCCGCTACGACGAAGCGGTGAAGGAGCTCGAACGCGCGATCGACCTCAAGGCGTCCGATCCGGTGATCAACGACCATCTTGGCGACGCCTATTGGCGGGTCGGGCGCAAGCTCGAAGCGCATTTTCAATGGAATCATGCGCGCGATCTCGATCCCGAGCCAGAGGACAAGGTCAAGATCCTCCGCAAGATCGACCAGGGCCTTGACGACGAGGAAAATCCGGCGGCCGCCGAGGCCGATCCGAAACGGAACGGCGGTTGACGCATATTCCAGCGACGCAGACGCCACATCGGTCTAAATAAATGCTGTAATGCGAAGGCTTGCAGCATTTTCATGAGCCCGTGCGATGCGCTCGGACTGCCGCGGAGGCCGTTGTCGCCGCATTTTCAAACAGAGTTTTGCAGCGTCCCGCCTTGCTTCACGTCCTCACCGAACGCGCCCCCGCGAAAATCAATCTGACCTTGCATGTTCTCAGGCGCCGCGCCGACGGCTGGCATATGCTCGAAAGCCTGGTCGCTTTTTCGCGCAGCGGCGACGCTCTCTCCCTAGTCGCAGGAGAGCCCTTGGGCCTGTCGATTGAAGGTCCGACGGCGCCCGCCTCCGGCGCCCTCGACGACAATCTTGTCCTGCGCGCGGCGCGCAATTTCGCCAAACATTACGGCGACGCGAAGCTCGGCGCCTTCCATCTCGTCAAGCGCTTGCCGGTGGCGGCAGGAATCGGCGGCGGATCGTCCGACGCCGCGGCCGCGCTTCGCCTTCTCGCCCGCGCCAACGGGATTTCGCTCATGGACAAGGGCCTGAGCGAGGCCGCGCGAGAAACCGGGGCGGACGTTCCGGTGTGCCTCGCAAGGCGCGCGCGGATGATGCGGGGCGTCGGCGAGGATCTCGGCCCCCTGCTCGCCTTTCCGCCGCTGATCGGACTGATCGTCAATCCGGGCGAGCCGCTCGAAACCAAAAGCGTCTTCGCGACAATGAACATAGCGCGGGGCGCCGAGACCGGATTTGGCGCGCATCCGTCGGTTTCCGCTGTGATGCCGGCCGAAGGCTTGATTGCGGCCCTGCGCAAGGGGCGCAATGACATGGAGGCCGCGGCCTGTCGGCTCGCCCCCATCATAGGCGACGTGCTCGCCATTCTTTCCGCCGCGCCCGGCTGCCGCCTCGCCCGCATGTCGGGCTCGGGAGCGACATGTTTCGCTCTTTTCAAGGATTGCCGCTCCGCCGCGCGGGCGAAAAAGGCGATTCTGCGCGCGCATCCGGCCTGGTGGGTCAAGACCTGCGTGCTGAATTGAGCGGGCGCGTATTTTTCGCCGCGTCACGGACCCGTTGAAATGCGCGACGCGGCAGGCTAAGCTTTTTCCGCGCATGGCGTTTTGAGTTCATGGCGGCGGCCTGGCCGCGCATGCGGGCGTAGTTCAATGGTAGAACGGCAGCTTCCCAAGCTGCATACGAGGGTTCGATTCCCTTCGCCCGCTCCAGTTTCAGGTCATCAAGACAACAGCTTCGGCCGCCCTTTCTAGCGCACAAAGCCCAGGGGCCGCTCCTTTGGCCAACCCGCCACGCCTCGAAGCCCGATTGGGCATACAGGCGAAGGGTTGCTCTGCGCCGGGCGCCGTTCGACCGCCGGCGAATCAATGGCCGCGTTCGACCCAACCTCTGTGTTCCAAGACCAGCTTTCGATTCTCCGAGGCTGTCGTTCACGAAGTTGGCGCGCCGACTGCAGAGCGCCCAACCCCTCCATCCCGGCCCTTCGGTCCAAACGGCGCCGCCGCTCCGAAGCGGACGTTCGGCCCAAATCGGGCTCAGGAGCTTTGAGACGCATTGACAAAAAGCCGCGCAGCTTCACCATGGGGTGCGGGGAGACGAGCATGGCGGAGGTCACAACTACGCAGCGGCCGAATTCCGGGGCGAGCGGCTCGCGTCCTCATTGCCTGAATCGCGATAAGACTTGGGCTCGTCGCGCCTGCGGCCGCGCAACGGGTCAATGCCAGTCTGAGCGAAGGTCCGTTCGCGGCGATTTAGAAACCGCTTGCCGATGTGCAAAAAGCGGCCGCCGCTTGTGCGCGAAGCCCATGATTGGAAGCGCTCCCAAACCTGACATATGCTCATTTACCCGGCTTCGGAGGCGCGAATGCGGATTCCCTTAAATCGAGCGATGAGAACTGCATTTTTGTTGGCCGCCATGGCCGCGGCGTCGGTTTCTTTCGCGGTGACGGCTCACGCAGGATCCGGATCCCGCAGGGCGATTAACGCGGATGCGGCCGGCGCCAGAAAGGGCGCCGTCCTCGTCAACATCGACAAGACAAGTCAAACAATGACGGTTTTTTTGGGCGGAGTAGGAAAATATGCATGGCCGGTGTCAACTGGCCGGCTGGGATATTCAACTCCGTCAGGAACCTATACCGCCACCTCGATGAACGAAATTTGGTATAGCAAACAATGGGACAACGCCCCGATGCCCCATTCCATTTTCTTTAAGAAGGATGGTCATGCCATCCACGGCAGCTTGGACGTACAGAATCTTGGCAAGCCGGTCTCGCATGGCTGCGTGCGCATCTCGCCCAGGAACGCCGCCATACTTTATGCGCTGGTGAAGGAGAATGGCCTGGAGAATACGCAGGTTACGGTAACTGGGGTTAGCCCGGGCGGCGAGTATGGGGTCGCCGGGGCCCAAACAAGCCCGCCCTCAGGTTTTTTCGCGCCTTTATTTGGCGTTCCTTATGGACAGGGTCGCTAGGTCACCGTGTATCTAGGAAAAGGGCAAAACCATGAGCGATCAATCGACGGCTGAAAAACAACAGCGCGGAGATGCGGCGGACGCCGCGATCGAAGCCACTATTGCCGCCGAGCGGCGGCGCTGTATCGACCGCGTGCTGACTTATGCTGCGCTCAGGGATCAGGCCGCCGTCAATCTGGACAAGGCCGAAGACGGCGACACCCCCGAGAAGCCGAGCGAGGGAGCGGCGGAGCGTGTACGAATGCAGGCGGAGGTGGCGCGCGACATAGCCGCTTTCCTGGCCGAGGAGACGCTTCGCTAACCCAGGTCTCCGGATGGAGGATCCGGACGTTCGGATGAACCGGACGCCGGCCGCATCCCACCCGGCAGGGCGCGTTCAAGTAAAATCGCGCGTCTGCTCGCCTATGGTCCGCTGTCTATGACGGACCGGGCCTTTTCGGCCAAGCCCCGTCATAGACAGAATGGCCGCTTACCAAATTGCAGGCCCGGGAGCGGACTGGCTAAAACCCACCCAAAGCCGCTGTTCTGATAGGTCCGCGCCGCCTACGCCGCGCGGGGCTTTCGCCGCAGCCCATAATTCTTGAATTTCTCGACAGTTTTGGCGACTTCCTCATCGTCGAGAAGCCGCGGGGTTCCGACCTGCAGCGCCACCGCATATTGCTTGCAGAGCGTTTCAAGCTCGACCGCAACCCACATCGCCTCGCGCAAATCCTGGCCGGTCGCGATCATCCCATGATTGCCGAGCAAGGCGCAGGCGCGATCGGCGAGCGCTTCGAGAACCGCGACGGACAGCTCCGGCGTGCCATAGCTTGCGTAGCGCGCGCAGCGGATCGTCGGGCCGCCCGCCACCGCGATCATGTAATGCGCCGCCGGGATCTCCATGCCGCATATCGCGAAGGCCGTGCAATAGATCGGATGCGCATGCACCACCGCATTGACCTCGGGCCGCTCGAGCAAAATATCACGATGGAACCGCCATTCCGAGGATACGGCCAAGTCATGGTCGTAGCTTCCGTCCATGTTCATGAAAATAATGTCGTCGGGAGTCATCTCTCCATAAGGCAAGCCTGAAGGCGTGATCAAAAGACCATTTTTCCAGCGCAGCGAAATATTGCCGGCCACGCCTTGATTGAGGCCCTGGCGATTCATGTCGAGGCAGGCGTCGATGATCGATTGGCGGACGGCGAATTCCTTGCTCTTGGCCAAGATCCAACCCTTTCAATGGCGGCGGGCGAGATCAAAAGCCTCGCGGGCGAGTTTTTCAACGCAAGCGAAATCGCGCGTCTCGCCCAGCGCCGGCGCGAGCATCCAGGAGCCGCCGACGCAAGCGACATTGTCGAGCGCGAGATAGGCCTTCGCTTTATCCATGTCGACGCCGCCGGTAGGACAAAAAATCAGATCGGGCAAGGGGCCCGCGAGAGAAGCCACATAATTCGCGCCGCCCGCGGCCTCAGCGGGGAAAAATTTCAGCGCCCGAAAGCCGCGCTCCCGAAGCGCCATGGCTTCCGACGCGGAAGACGCGCCCGGCAGAAAAGGGAGCGGCGAACGCACGGCCGCCTCGATGAGGCGCGGCGTCATGCCGGGGCTTGTAAGAAAGGCCGCTCCGGCGTCGATAGCTGCGTCGATCTGCTCAGTCTCGATGATCGCTGCCGCGCCGACGATCGCCTCCGGAAACGCCTTGGCGAGCACTGCTATGGCCTTGAGCGCGACCCGCGCGCAGAGCGCGACCTCGATCACTGTGAGGCCGCCGGCGATGAGCGCGGCCGCCTGCTCGAGCGCATCGGCCACGTCGGCGACTGTCAAAAGCGGCATGACCGGCGCGCGCCGCATCAGGGCCAGAGTTGCCTCGGTTTGTCGATACCGCATCGCCAGGACCTTTCAAGACGAACTCAGCATGTAAGAATTGCAGCTCGGTCCATGGGGCGCAAAGCAAAACTCCTGCCCTCGGCGATTGGCCGATCATGACGCGAGCCCCGCAGGGCGCGGCGCATTTCAACGGCCTTGCTCATATGATTTCCTCGTTCCAGCTTCTTCCGTCGCGCTCGACGAGGGCGATCGCCGCGGCGGGTCCCCAAGTGCCGGCGAAATAGGGGCGAGGCGGCTCGTTCAACTGGCTCCAGGCCTCGCGAATCGGATCGATCCAGCGCCAAGCCGCCTCCACCTCATCACGGCGCATGAACAAGGTCGCATTGCCGCGTATGACGTCCATCAACAATCGCTCATAGGCCTCGGGCGCGTATATCTGGAAAGCCTCGGCGAAATTCATGTCGAGCGGCACATATCGCAAGCGCATGCCTCCGGCGCCGGGCTCCTTCAGCATGAGCCAGAGCTTGATGCCTTCATCGGGCTGCAGCCGGATGACGAGCCTCGTCTTAGAAATCTTGCCCGACTCGACATTGAAGATCGAATGCGGAATCGGGCGAAAAACAACGACGACCTCCGAGACCCTTTGAGGCAAGCGCTTGCCTGTGCGCAGATAGAAAGGCGCGCCCGCCCAGCGCCAATTCGCGACGCTGACCTTCAGCGCGACGAAAGTCTCGGTGGCGCTTTTTTCATTGCCGACGTCTTGCGTATAGCTCGGCACCGCGCCGCCATTGCTGGCGCCGGCCCGATATTGGCCGCGCACGGTCAACGTGGCGGCATTGCTCGCATCGATGGGGGAAAGCGATTTCAACACCTTCAGCTTTTCGTCCCGCACCGAATCCGCCTGCATCGAATTGGGCGGCTCCATCGCGATGAGGCACAAGAGCTGCAGCAAGTGGTTCTGCACCATGTCGCGCAGCGCGCCGGCGGCGTCATAATAGGCCGCCCGGCCCTCGACCCCGATCGATTCGGCGACGGTGATTTCGACATGGTCGATATGGGCGGAGTTCCAGAGCGGCTCGAACAAGGCGTTGGCGAAACGCAGCGCCATTAGATTTTGCACCGTCTCCTTGCCGAGATAATGATCGATGCGGAAAATCTGCCCCTCGGAAAAAACCGCGCCGATCGCGTCATTGATGCGCGCGGCCGACGCGCTGTCCCTGCCGATCGGCTTTTCGACGATGATGCGGGAGGCCGGCGTGACGAGCGAATGCGCCGCGAGCTGCTTGGCGATCACGCCGAAGCGATCGGGAGCCATCGCGAGATAAAAGGCGCGCACGCGGCTAGGATCGCCGCTGAGATGCTTTTCGAGAACCGACCAGCCGTCCTCCGCGCCGACGTCGAGGGAGACGTAATCGATCATGTCGAGGAAGGTCTTCAGAGTTTCGGCGCTCGCGGCTTCGCCCGCGAATTGCTGCAGCGCCTGCGCGATCGTGGCGCGATATTCGGCGCTGCTCATTTGGCCGCGCGACACGCCAATAATATGCGTCGGCGCGGAGAATTGCCCATCGAGGTACCGCCGAAACAGCGCCGGAAACAGCTTGCGATGCGCAAGATCGCCGGTGCCGCCGAACACGATGAGGTCGAAGGGATCAACCTTGAGGATGCGCGAAACCATCGCTTAGCCTCCCATTTGATGGGCCCATGCGCCGAGTCCCGATCGCGCAGGCGGAGGGGCCGAACAAGGCCCCGCGACGGATGCCGGCTGCAAAAAGCCACGCTAGCATTTTCTTTGCACGCAACGAAGCGCTACCCCTAATATGGGCTTGAACCGCGCCGCGGCTTGGCTCGAACCTGCAGGAGTTCTTGATGCCGCTTCATCGTCAATCCGCGGTCGGGACCGCGCCGATCTGGTTCGTAACGGCTGAGACATGGCCGGAGATCCGCGCCGGCCTCCCGGCGCCGGCGCAAGCCTTCGCCGCCGCCTGCGGCTTCGAGCCAAAGCCAGGCCGGACCCAGATCGTGCCCGACGCCGCAGGCGGCATAGCCGCGATCCTGTTCGGGATCGAACGCGCCGACGCCCGCGTGCGCGATCTGCTTTTGCCCGGCCGGCTCGCGACGTCGCTGCCGAGCGGCCTCTATCATTTCGCCAATATGCCGCATGACGCCACGCTCGCCGCGCTCTCCTGGCTTCTGTCCGGCTATCGCTTCAGCCGCTACAAGGGCGATGGCGCCGAACAGCCCGAGCTCTGCGCTCCGCCCGGCGTCGACGCCGAGCGCGTCGAGCGCATCGCCGAGGCTGTCGCCTTTGGGCGCGACCTCGTCAACACGCCCGCCAATGACCTCGGGCCAGACGCCCTCGAAGCGGCCGCCTTGAACCTAGCGTCGCACTATCACGCGAAAGCCTCGGTGACCCGCGGCGACAAGCTTTTGCAAACGAACTTGCCCCTTATACATGCCGTCGGCCGCGCCTCCGACAAGGCGCCCCGGCTTGTTGATTTTAGCTGGGGCGATCCCGCGAAGCCGAAGGTCACTTTGGTGGGCAAAGGCGTTTGTTTCGATTCGGGCGGATTGGACATCAAGCCGGAAGCCGCCATGTCGCTCATGAAAAAGGACATGGGCGGCGCGGCGACGGCGATGGCGCTGGCCTCAATGATCATGGCGGCCAATCTCGGGATTCGCCTGCGGGTGCTGCTGCCTTTGGTCGAAAATTCGATTTCGGGCAACGCCTTCCGTCCCGGCGACGTCTATCCGAGCCGCAAAGGCCTCACCGTCGAAATCGGCAATACAGACGCCGAAGGGCGGCTCATCCTCGCCGACGCCCTGGCGCTGGCCGACGAGGAGGCGCCCGAGCTTCTCTTCGATTTCGCCACCTTGACCGGCGCCGCGCGGGTGGCGCTCGGCCCTGACTTGCCGCCCTTCTATACGATGGACGAGGCGCTCGCCGCCGACATCGCCCGCTTCGGCGCGGCGACGCAAGATCCCGTCTGGCGGCTTCCCCTGTGGGACCCCTATGACAAGCTTCTCGACGGCAAGATCGCCGATCTCAACAATATTTCAGGCGGATCTTTCGCCGGCTCGATCACCGCGGCTCTGTTCCTGCGCCGCTTCGTCGAGCATGCGAAATCCTGGACGCATTTCGACATTTACGCCTGGACGCCAGCGGCGAAATCTGGCCGGCCGGAAGGAGCGGAGGTGCAGGTCGCACGCCTGCTCTATGATTTGATCGAGGCCCGCTTCGGCGCCGGCGCGAAAATCGAGCAGCCCGAAGCGAAGCCGCGCAAGATCGTCCGCCGCGTGAAGGAAACGAGCGCGCATGGCCACTCGTCAGACGACGAAGGCAGCGTGTTCGATGATCTTGTGCCGTGATGCATATTCTGGGCAGTAGGTCAGTTCGAAGGTCTGCGAAGGGTGGCGAACGGACATTCGCCGCCGATTTCCACCCGTTGAAAGTCGCTGAATTATCTGGGGCAACTTCGCGGCGCATAATACTTTTGATTTATGCGCGCGCTTATATCAGCTGCTTTACGCCTTCTGCTCGCGAGGGCCCGGATGCGCACCCGCCCGTTGCGGGATGATGAGGATCAGAGCGACCATGATCGCCGCGAGGATGCCCGAGGCGACATAGCGGCTGATCTCCAGCCCCCCTTGATCGTGCGATTTGTCCAGCAGGTCCCCAAGCGTTGCGCCAAGTGGGCGCGTTAGGATGAACGCCGTCCAAAACAGCAAGGTATGCGAGATTTTCGTGTAAAAATATGCGGCGGCGACAACCGCCAGACCGGAGGCGAAGACGACCGCGCCGCCTTCGTAGCCAAGCCCGTTCGTGTCGGCCATCCAGTCGCCCAGCGCCGTGCCAAGCGTCTGCGAGAAGAGGATCGCCACCCAATAGAACATCTCGACCCGGGGCGTGGCGACGGTATTGACGGAGATGGAGCCCTCGGACCAACGCCATATGGCCAGGGAGGCAATCAGCCCCGCGAACAGGATCGACGATCCCCCAAAATAACCGATTCCAAGTGAGCGATCGGCGAAATCCGCCATCGTCGTACCCAAGGTTGTCGTCGCGACGATCGCGACCCAATATGGGAAGGGGTGGAACGCCTTCGCAGAAATTTGCGCGACGATGGCGGCGGCGAAAATGCCGATAAAGATGAAGCTGCCAATTGCATAGCCAAGATTCATCGACATGGTCACGGCGTCGCCGCCGGTCTCTCCCAATGTCGTCGCAAGCACCTTGATGACCCAAAACCCAAAAGTGACTTCGGGCACTTTGCTCAGCGCGCCAGCCGGTAGCTGCGTCATGTGGGAATCCTTATCGTCGCGGGAGCAGAAATCGACTCAATTCGAGAAATAGAGCCGATTCCTCTTTTCGTTCAATCAATCGAATGCGTTAATCGGGATTCTTACCCTCCTTTGCGTTCTCCATTACGCGCCCTGTCCTAGCGTCAACGCCAACCTCATGCGTGGAGCTTCCGCTTTTGATGTCGAATGAATAACGTAGGCCGGATCCGCCGGCTTCACGTTCCAATTCCTCGTCGGTGATCTTGCCTGGATGCGCCTTCAAAGCGATGGCGCGCGCCTCGGCGATGCTAACTTTGCGTCCTTAGCGAGCTTTTCACCCGTGTAAGCCAAGGCGGGACAGGCGAAGAGCAAAGCTAGAGTCAATGCTCCATATCGGAGGCCGCAATTGCGCAAGACGTTCATGTTCCTGTGTTTCATGGATACGCTCCTGATGCCCCCGGCGGCGACAAGCCTCGTCTGGGCGCCATGAACGTGACCTGAATGCGCTAGCGTCTCGGTAAGGCGAAGAACGAATTCATGAATTCCTAGCGCCACAACATGCGTTCGCTTCGCAATTGATAGGTTAAGCTTAAATGGGTCAAAATCAGCAAGAAAAGATCTGGAGTCTCCGTGTTGATCGAGACATGCGTAGAAGAGGGGCGCCAATATGAGCATCTTCGACCCACGCCTGACCCCGGCCCGGCCCGACCTCGCCGCCGCTCAGTTGCGCGGCGAAATCGTAGCTGACGCCTATGTCGAGGGCCGTCCCATGCAGGTCAGCGTCGGGATCGCCGATCTGCGCCATGCTCCCCACCCCGACGCGCCGACCGACACCCAGGCGCTCTACGGCGAAGCCGTGACGCTGTTTGAGGATCACGAGGGCTGGGGCTGGGTCCAGCTCGCGCGCGACAATTACGTCGGCTATCTCTCGATGACCGCGCTATGGGAAGGAAGCGCCGCGCCGACCCATCGCGTCAGAGTCAATCGGAGCTTCATCTATCCGGGGCCGAACCTCAAGCTTCCGCCGCTTGACGCCCTGCCGCTCGGCGCCTTGGTCAGCGTCAGCGCGACGGATAGCGGCTTCGCTCGGATCGGCGGAAGCGGCTTCGTCTTCGCCGGCCATCTCGTCCCTTATGACGCTAAAGAACCGGATTTCGTCGCCGTCGCGGAACGGCTTTTGTATGCGCCCTATCTCTGGGGCGGCAAATCGAGCCTCGGGGTCGATTGTTCAGGGCTGGTGCAGATCAGCCTCGACGCGGCGGGGATAGAAGCGCCGCGCGACACTGATCTGCAGGAGCGCGCGCTGGGGTTCGCGCTGCCTTTCGATGACTCGCTTGGCGGACTCGCGCGCGGAGACATCGTCTTCTGGCGCGGCCATGTGGGCGTCATGCGCAATGAGACGGAGCTTTTGCACGCCAATGCGCATCACATGCTCGTCGAAAGCGAGCCCCTGCGCGCCGCGCGCGACCGAATCCTCGCCGCGACCGGAGCGCAAATCACCGCGATCAAGCGGCTGTAGGAGAGTTTTTTACCCCTGCTAAGCTCGCGAAGCCCGGAGCGAGCAATTTCCAGGGAGACCAAGGCCATATTGGCCTTTCCTGCGGATTGGAAATTGACGTTCGGCGGCGCCGGCATTATTTCTTAGAACATGTCTATCCGCACCATCATCACCCCGCCCGACCCTCGCCTGCGCCTCGCCTGCGCGCCGGTCGAGAGCGTCGACGATTCGATCCGCGCCCTCATGGACGACATGCTCGAGACCATGTACGCCGCGCCCGGCGTCGGCCTTGCCGCGATCCAGATCGCCGTCCCCAAGCGGGTGATCGTCATCGACGTCGCCAAGCGCAAGGACGACGAAGCCTCGGCCGACCCGATCTGCCTCGCCAATCCGGAGATTCTCTGGGCCTCGGAAGAGCTTGCCAGCTATGAAGAGGGGTGCCTCTCGGTGCCGGAATTTTACGAGGAAGTTTTCCGGCCCGCGCGCGTGCGCGTCGGCTATCTCGACCGCGAGGGCCGCCGGCAGGAGATCGAGGCCGACGACATTCTGGCGACCTGCCTTCAGCATGAGATCGATCATCTCAACGGAATTCTGTTCGTCGATCACATATCGAGGCTGAAGCGGGACCGAATCCTCAAGAAATTCAGCAAGGCGGCGAGGCTCGAGACGTCAAAGCACGATACCGCCGACCGCAAGCGCGGCGCGGGCCGCGAACGCGCGACGGCCGACGCCGAGGCGTAAGTTTCGCGCTCGGCCAAAAGGTTTGGATAAGGCGCAAATTCCGACGGGAAGGCCGGATATTTTCAGGCCCAAACACATAGGCCAAGAGATTTGCGCATCGTCTTCATGGGAACGCCGGATTTTTCGGCGCCCGTGCTCGCAGAGCTTGTCGGCCGCGGCCATCATGTGGCGGCGGTCTATACGCGGGCGCCGAAACCGGGCGGACGGCGGGGCCTTGAGCCGACGCTCTCCCCGGTTCATGCGACCGCGCTGCGTCTCGGCGTCGAGGTTCTGACGCCGAAGAGCTTGCGCTCGGAAGAGGCCACCGTGACCTTGCGCGGCTTTGCGCCCGAGGCGATCGTCGTCGTCGCCTATGGCTTGATCCTCCCCAAAGCCATTCTCGACATACCGGAAAAGGGCTGCTTCAACCTGCACGCCTCCCTCCTACCCCGCTGGCGCGGCGCCGCGCCAATCCAGCGCGCAATCATGGCTGGCGACCGGGAAACCGGCGTCATGGCGATGCGAATGGAGGAAGGCCTCGATACCGGCCCGGTCGGGCTGGCCGAGCGCATCGAGATCGGGCCGGAGGCGACCGGCGGGGAGATCCACGACAAATTGGCGAGCGTCGGCGCCGATCTGATGGCCCGCGCCTTAGAGGCGATCGAACGCGGCGGCCTCGCCTTCACGCCCCAAGCCGAGTCCGGCGTCACTTATGCGCATAAAATCGACAAGTCCGAGGCGCGGATCAACTGGGCGAGACCGGCGCAGGAGGTTCATAATCTCATCCGCGCCCTTTCGCCTTTTCCCGCCACGTTTTTCGAGACCGATCTCGGCAAAGGGCCGGAGCGCGTCAAAGTGTTGCGCAGCTTGGTCGCTAAAGGGTCGGGCGCGCCTGGGGTGGTGCTGGACGAAGCGCCGACGATCGCCTGCGGCGAAGGCGCGATCCGCCTCCTCGAGCTGCAGCGCGCGGGCAAATCGCCGATGAAGGCGGAGGATTTTCTTCGCGGCGCAAAGCTTCCTGTCGGGACTTTGCTCGGCGCGCCTAAAGAGCCCTATGCCGCGCTTTAAGCTCACCATCGAATATGACGGCGCGCCCTATGTCGGCTGGCAAAGACAGGCCAACGGCTTTTCCGTCCAAGAGGCGATCGAGTCTGCGCTCCTGGCGATTGGCAGCGAGGAGGCCGCGATTCGCGGCGCCGGGCGAACCGACGCCGGCGTCCACGCCAAGGGTCAGGTCGCGCATGTCGATCTCGCCAAGGATTGGCGCCCAGATGTCTTGCGCGACGCCCTTAACGCGCATCTGCGGCCGGAGCCCGTCGCCATTCTTTTAGCCGAGCGCATTCCCGACTCCTTCGATGCGCGCTTCTCCGCGCTGCGCCGCCATTATCTCTACAGGATCGTCAATCGCCGGGCGCCTTTGACCGTTGAGCGCGGGCGCGCCTGGCTGGTCAAAAGAAAGCTCGACGCCGACGCCATGCGGGAGGCGGCGGCGGCCCTCATCGGCCGGCATGATTTCTCGACCTTTCGCACCTCGGAATGCCAGGCGGAAAGCCCGGTGCGGACCTTGGATCGCCTCAATGTCGCACGGATCGGCGACGAGATCCAGATTCGCGCCAGCGCGCGCTCCTTTCTGCATACGCAAGTGCGCTCCATGGTCGGTTCGCTCGAATATGTCGGGAGCGGGAAATGGAGCTCCGGCGATTTGCTGGCCGCTCTCGAGGCCCGCGATCGCCGGCGCTGCGGCATAGTTGCGCCGGCGGCGGGGCTTTACCTGATGGCTGTGGATTATTCAGAGGTGTAGCCATAGCCCCCTGTAGGCCGGCTCAAACCAGCGCGATCGCCGCGACGAGCCGCCCATAATCGGGCTCTTGCCGATGCACGGATCGGCGATAGGAATAAAACCGCGTCGCATCCGCGTAAGTGTCGAGTCCAAGATCCTCGAAACGCCCGACGCCCGCCCGAGCCAGGCGCATCCCGATAAAGGCGGGCAAGTCGAACATGAAGCGCCCTTCGCCGCCCGACGCGGAAAAAAAGCTCGCGTAATCCTCCGAAGCCGCGATGAAGCGCTCAAAAAACTCCGCGCCGATTTCGTAGCTCTCCCGCCCGATCGTCGGGCCGAGCACGGCCGTGGTCGCCGCCCGGTCGGCTCCAAGATCCTCCATCGCCGCGAGCGTCGCCTCGAGCACGCCGGTCAGGGCCCCTTTCCAACCGGCATGGGCGGCGCCAACCACCCGCGCCTCGACATCGGCGAAAAGGACCATGCCGCAATCGGCGCCTGTCACGCCGAGGCCAATGCCAGGGACTTTGGTCGCCAAAGCGTCGCAGCGGGGCCGCTCCGCGAAAGGCTCCGTCACGACCAATGCGTCCGGCGAATGGATTTGGTAGGGCACAAGGAGATGCGTCGGGGCGACGCCGAGATGCGCCGCCATCCGGCGCCGATTCTCGGCGACGGCTTTTGGATCGTCATTCGACCCGACCCCGCCGTTGAGCGAGGCGTAAAGGCCGGTCGAGACGCCGCCATCGCGAGTAAAAAACCCATGCGCCAATCCCGGCCGCTTAAAGAGGCTGGCCGTAATGGGCGTCAGCTGGTTTTCCATCATGTTGGCTCCGTCTCGAAGCCGGCCGGCGCTGGGAGGCCGCGCGGCGTCACCGCGAGCGCCTTGAACAGCCTGGCCATGCTGGTGGGCCCGCCCGCGCCGCCCGCAAGCCGGGCAACGGCTGCGTCGATGGCCGCGCTTTGGCTGGCGTCGGCGTTGCGCCGCAAGATGGCGGCGCGTTCGAAAATGCCGAGACGCGCCAGAAATTCGCCTTGCGTTATCGGGCCATGAGCCTCTGCGCCGGCGGCCCTTGCGGCGCGGGCGAGAGCGCGAAAATCGACATGCGCCGTGAGGTCGGCTTCGCCCGGATCGCGCAGAGGGTCGGCAAATCTGTGCCTGCGCAACGCCTGCAAGGTCTCGCCGCGCGCGGGCTCGCCATAACCGTAATCGATGGCGAGCAGAACGCCGCCCTGGGTCGCGATCCGATGTGCGAGATGCGCCATCAGCTCGGCCGCGGCGACGCCAAGCTCGACAATATCTCCAGGCTCGCCAGCGGCGCCGAGACTAAGCTCCGGTTCGGGGGCGAGGCCAAATCCGAGCCGGCCTTCGCTGTCGAGACCGACGAGTCTTTCGCGCCAGCCGCCCTCGGAGCGCACGTAATGGCGCACCGGCAAGGCGTCGAAAAACTCATTCGCGATGAAGATCGCTGGCCCGGCAGGCGTCTCCTCGGCGTGATCATGCCATGCGATCGGGCTGCCCCAAGCGCCGAGCGCTAGGCGCTGGCTCTCCCGCAACGGCCCGCTCGTCTCGACGAGATGCAGGTCGAGCGCGTCCAAAAAATCCGGGGCGATCCGCGCCGCGCGCAGGGCGTCCGCCATCAGCGCGCCGCGCCCCGGCCCCAGCTCGACGAAACGGCAAGGCTTGGGCGCGCCCATCATGCGCCAGGTTTGGACGCTCCAAAGGCCGATCAATTCGCCGAACATCTGGCTGATCTCGGGCGCGGTAATGAAATCGCCATCCGCCCCGAATGGCGTTCTCGACCGGTAATAGCCATGCTCCGGATGCGAAAGCGCAAGCGTCATGTAGCGTTCGAGGCTGATCGGCCCCTCTTGCGCGATCATTTCGCGAATCAGGGACTCGAGGGCGTTCATGCGAGCGCGGCCACCCGACGCGATGCGCGAACAATGAAAAAGAGCCCGACGGCGATCAAAGGCAACGACAACAACATTCCCATCGTCGCGCCGCCGAACAGGAAGCCGAGCTGCGGGTCCGGCTCGCGAAAAAATTCGCAAGTGATTCGCGCGACGCCATAGCCAGCGGCGAAAAGCCCGACGACGAGCCCCGGCCGCTGGAGCGCGCCAAGCCTGATCGCGACATAAAGCGCGACGAAGAGAGCGACGCCCTCAAGGTTCGCCTCGTAAAGCTGGCTCGGGTGGCGCGGCAATGGGCCTGCGCCGGGAAAGACCATCGCCCAGGCTACGTCGGTCGGCCGGCCCCAGAGTTCCGGCTTGATGAAATTGGCGATGCGCCCGAGAAAAAGCCCGATCGGCGCCACCGCGCAGCAGACATCGCCGAGGCTCAGAACCGAAACGCCTCTCCGTCTGGCGAGAATGTAAATGGCGACCGCGGTTCCGACGACCCCTCCGTGAAACGCCATGCCGCCTTTCCATACGGCCAAGATTTCATCGGGATGAGCGAGAAAAAACCATGGATTGTAGAAAAGAACATAGCCGATGCGGCCGCCGAGTATGACGCCGATCGCCGCATAGACGAGGAGATCGTCTATGCAGGCTTCGTCCGGGCGCCGCGTCCCCCTCCATAGAGCGTCGCCGCGGACCAAGAGGCGCGCATAGGCCCAGCCGAGCACCAGTCCGGCAATATAAGCCAGCGCGTACCAGCGGATCGGGAAAGGTCCAATCGAGATGAGCACCGGGTCAATAGTGGGATAGGAAATGAGGATCGGCATGGGCGCTCCGGACATCCTTTTGTGATGCGACGCCGGCAAAACCGCGTCAAGCATCATCCCCGCGGTTTTGCCTCAAGACCGTTACGACCCTGTGTCAGAAAAAATCCGCCGGCTGAAAGCAGATTGTGCTAAATGGGCGCACATCAGAGCGCTTCCCATCGCGTGGACCAAAAGTCACCGAAAAGGAATCGCTCAATTTCAAGAAGCTGGAGCAAGTCCCGAAAAAGTCGACCAAGTTTTTCGGAACGCTCGCATGGAGTCGAATGATGGCGCAGAACCGGGTTTTCGAGGATTTCACGCGTCTGATGACGGATGCGACCGAAGTGGCGCAAGGCGTCCGCCGCGAAGCCGAGACCGCCATGAAAAGTCAAATCGAGCGTTTCCTCGCGACAATGGATGTCGTCACGCGCGAGGAGTTCGAGGCCGTCAAGCAAATGGCCGCGGCGGCCCGCGAGGAAAACGAAAAATTAGGCCGGAGACTTGCCGCCCTGGAGGCCGAGCCCGCCGCGAAGGGAAAAAGCGGGAGCAAATAGCGGCTCCGGGTCTTGCGCCTCGCGTTTGGTCCGGAAGCGCATTTCCATCGCGCGCCGCTGCTTAAGCAACCCGCTCCAGTTAACTTCGCGCACTTTTTTGAATGGTAGCAGATTGACGCGCTAAGGTGGATCGCTTCGCTTGTCCGTCTCAACGAGATCTCCTCTTGGCGCTCGTTTGGTTTTCACCTGCCGATCGGTCGCGGAAGACGACTGAACGGCGCCGGCGTCGCCTCGGAGCCTGCACCCATGGCCGATTATGAAACGGACAGCGAAACCGCCCCGAACTGGAGCCTGCGCGCCATCCTCCTCCGGGAATGGCCCTATTTCGCCATGCTGATTCTCACTCTGTTCGGCGTCGCCTATACAAGCGTCGCGCGACAGTCGATGACGACCTATTGGGTGATCCTCGTCCCTTGCTTCGGCGCAATCTGCGTGGCCTCGCATTGGACGGAAGTCGAGGGCCGAGACGCGCATTGGCGGCTCATCCGGACGCAGATCCTCCACTGGGCGGCGGTCCTATTGGCGATGGAGCTCGTCTTCATCGCCGACGTGAGGCAAATCATGAATTCCGACGCCAGCGCGCTCATGGCGCTCACAGTGCTGGCGCTCGGCACGTTCACGGCGGGCGTCCACGTCGCGTCCTGGCGCATCTGCCTGGTCGGGACCATCTTGGGCCTTGGCGTCCCCGCCATCGCCTGGCTCGAGGAAGCGACGCTGCTTCTCCTCCTTGGGGCCGTTCTTCTGGTCGCGATCGGCGCTCTGTTCTTGTTGCGTCGCCCAAGCGGCCCCGACAAGGATGCGACGCCAGCTTAGAGTATGTTCCAACTCTTTGAATTTGAGCGGGTCCTCTTGTTGAAAAATCCAGGTCCCCGCTTTTGGCAAGCTCGCGCCAAAGCGCCGTCAGCTTGGCTCCTTGCGCGCGGGGTTTGGCGCGCCGGGACCCGCCATGCGCGCCGTCAGGCTCGCGTCGCCGGGCGCGGCGGCGGAATAGTGGGCGAATGCGAAACGCACGAGCACGCCAATCGCGGCCGCGAGCGGCACGGCGATCAACAAGCCGACGAAGCCGAACAAATAGCCGAAGGCGGAAATCGCGAAAATCACCCAGACGGGATTGAGCTTGATGCGCGCGCCGACAAGATAGGGCGAAAGCGCATAATCGGCGACAGATTGGCCGACGACGAAAACGCCCACCAGCACCGGAATCAATGTCCAACTCGGCCAGAACTGAAGGAGCGCCACCATGACCGATAGGACGAGCCCGGCGAGCAGCCCCAGATAGGGCACGAAGCTGATCAGGCCGGCGGCGAGGCCGATCAGGAGCCCGTGATCGAGGCCGGTCAACCTCAAGGCCACAGCATAATATATTGCGAGGATAAGGCAGATCGTCCCCTGGCCGTGCAGGAATGCGGAGATTGTCGCATTTATTTCATGGGCGACGGCCCGCGCGTCGTCGCGATAGGCCGCTGGAATCGAGCGATCGATCGTCGCAAGAATGCCGTGCCAATCTTGAATCAGATAGAAGGCGACGATCGGGGCCACCACCAGGAGGGAAAAGATCGAGATCAAAGCCTGGCCGCCAGACCATATCGAACCGAGGAGGCTTGTCGCCCAGCTTGCGCCGAGCGGCGCCAGCTGTCCAGTCGCCTGCTCGGCCTCGTTCAACCCTTCGCCGATGATCTTGCGCAGCCATGGGCGGCTCGGATCTTCCGCGAGCGCCTGAAGCTGCGCGACATAGCCTGGAAACCTGTCGATGAAGAGCGCGACCTCGGCGCCCAGCATCGGCGTGATGAAAATGATCACGGCGATGACGGCGCCGAGGAAGAGACCGATGATGCCGAGAGCTGCAACAACGCGGTTGACCCCATTCCGCTCAAGCCGATCGACCAGCGGGGCGAGCAGATAGGCAAGCGCGATTCCGGCCACGAAGGGCAGCAGGATTTCGCGCAGCAGCACGACCGCCGCGAAGATGACCGCGAGCGCCGCGATCCAGAAGATGAGAGGCCGAGCTGGTTTCATGGGACGATTATATGCCGGCAAGAGGGGTCAAGAGCAATATGAAGCTCGCGGCGGGGCGCTTGCCAAGGAGCGCCTTGAAGCCGGCGACGGCTTCGATCGCCGAATCCATTCCCGATCCAGAAATCTGTTCTATTGGGGACAATCTCTCGCAGACCGGTTGCATAGAGGCGTCACGTTGTGATTCCTTAGCGAAACATAGAGCGGAAGTCGTTTGAGTCGCGCGTCAAGGCGCGGCGCGATTCGAACGATTGTTCTTATGTTCGTCTCGCGTTTTGCTTGTCGCGTTCTCTCGAAGCGGAAATGTTTCGAGGCCGCATTGTCCTAAAGGCCACCGAATGTCGATTTTGCAATTCGAAGCCCCGCGCACCGAACATCCTGTCGACATCATTGAGAGACTGGCCGCCCACAACCAATGGCCTTTCGACCGTGACGAAGAGGATGAGATTTCGATCTCCGTCGCCGGCAGCTGGACCGATTACAACATCGCTTTCACCTGGCTGTCCGAGCTGGAGGCGCTGCATGTGGCCTGCGCCTTCGATTTCAAGGCGCCCACCGTGCGCAGGATCGAGCTCGTCAGCCTCATCTCTCTCATCAATGAACAATTGTGGATCGGACATTTCGATTTCTGGCCGAATGATGGGGTGGTGATGTTCCGGCATGCGCTGCTGCTCGCCGGCGGGGCCGAACTCAACGGCCAGCAATGCCAGACCGTCCTCACCAGCGCGGTGCGGGCTTGCGAGCGCTATTACCAGGCCTTTCAATTCGTCGTCTGGGCCGGCAAGACCGGACGCGAGGCGATCGACACGGTCATGCTCGAGACCAAGGGCGAAGCCTGAAGATGGCCGCGCCGCAAGCGGATCGGTTCCCCGCCTCTCTCATTCTCGCCGGCGCCGGCAAGATGGGCGGGGCGATGCTGCTCGCCTGGCTCGATCAGGGTTTCGATCCGCGCCGCATCTGCGTCATTGATCCGCGGCCGTCGCCGCAAATCGTCGGGCTCGCGGCGGAGAGAGGTTTTGCGCTCAATGCTCCGGCCGCGCCGCCGGAAGTTCTCGTCCTCGCGATCAAGCCCCAGACTCTCGATGAGGCGTCTGCGCTCGCGCCTCTCGCCGGCCCGCAAACGCTTGTGATTTCGATCCTCGCGGGCAAGACAATCGCCAATATCGCGGCCCGTTTTCCCCAGGCGTCAGCCATCGTCCGGGCCATGCCCAACCTTCCCGCGGCGGTCAGGCGCGGGATCGCAGCGCTTGCCGCGAGCAAAGCGGCGACGCCGGCGCAACGCGCCCAGGCCGAAGCGCTGATCGCCGCCACCGGCCAATTTGAGTGGCTCGCCGACGAGCGCCTGATCGACGCCGTCACCGCGGTGTCGGGCTCCGGCCCCGCCTATGTCTTCTACCTCGCCGAATGCCTGACGCAGGCGGCTGCGGCTTTGGGCTTGCCGCCGGATGTCGCCGCGAGACTCGCCCGCGCGACTGTGGAGGGAGCTGGCGAGCTTTTGTTCAGAAGCGGCGAAAGCACGCCCGCCGAACTGCGCGAAAGCGTGACCTCGCGCGGCGGGACGACCGCCGCCGCCCTCGACGTCCTGATGGCGCCGGACGGTCTCGCGCCGCTGATCGAGCGCGCCGTCAAGGCGGCGCAGCGCCGCGCCGAGGCCCTTTCCGGATGACGCGCGGCGCATTGTGGGACGAACGCCTCGAACCGCTCCAGTCCGCCCGTCGCCCGCTCTGTCGCCTCGCGGCATTGGCGCTCCAATGTGTTTTTGCGGAATGTGTAGCCGCGGGCGAGCGCGACCCCTTTCTCGCCCTGGCGACCCATGCCGAAGGGGTCGTCAATTATGTTCGCGCTTCCGAGGTCCAGGCCTTGGTCGATCTCAATCAATCGAAATGCCTGCTCGTGCTGTTGAGCGGGGAAGAGATGCGGGCCTACCAAAAATGCGCATCGATCGCAGGCGACCCCAAGCAATATGGCTTCGTCTCCTTCACCTCGCCGTTCGGCAATGTTTTCGCCCTTCCCGCCGCTATATCCAGTCTGCGGTCCACCAGCAGCTCAGGGTGCAGCCTGGCTTTGAGAAACGCCAGATTCGTTCCAGTCAACGAGGCCTGCGCCGCCGCGCATAAGGCGCTGGTGGGCGAATAGAAGATGCTGCGCCAACTTACCCAGAGAGACGCCTTGGAACCGCGCCTCTCAGACGCTACATAAGCAGGCGCGAGAGCATGAAACGAGGTCAGGGAGGCGAACATGGTCGATAAAGATGACGGCGAAACGGCCGAGTTCGGAGCGGGGGAACTCACGCCTGCGCCGCAGGACCCCAAGAACGCAATCATAGAGGCGCTGATTGAGCTAGCCGGCGAGCGCAACTGGGAGGACATCACGATTTCGGATGTCGCGACCCGGGCGAATGTCTCGCTCTCCACGTTCCGCGAATTTTTTCCCTCGAAGGGGGCGGTTCTTGCGGCCTTCTCGCGCAAAATCGATCGCATCGTTCTCGATGGAACGACTGACGATCTCATCGGCGAACCGGCCAAGGACCGCTTGTTCGACGTCTTGATGCGCCGCCTCGACGCCTTGGCGCCCTATAAGCTCGGGCTCGAAGGCGTTTCGGATTGGGCGAAGCGCGATCCATTAGCCGCCGCAGCGCTCAATGGGGTCGTCGTCAATTCGATGCGCTTCATGCTGGAGGCGGCCGGCATTGACACGGAAGGCGTCGTCGGCGGCTTGAAATTGCAGGGTCTGGCGCTGGCTTGGCTGCGGGTGCTTTCGGTCTGGTTCCGCGACGACGATTTAGGGCTGGCCGCGACCATGGCGGAGCTCGATCGCGAATTGACGCGAGGAGGACATTTCGTCGAGCGGGCCGAAGATCTGAACCGACTCGCGTCGCCTTTATTTTCGCTGGCGCGCGCCTTGTTCGAGCGGCGTCGCGTCAGCCCCGACGGCTATCGCCGCCGGCCAAGCGAAGCGCGGGATGAACGGGCCGCCTCGTGAGCCCCTTTCGAAAAGTTGATCGACTTTTTCGATGAGGACCGAGGACATAGCAGTCCAGCTCCCTAGGGCTGCGTCACGGGGTGGTCTGACGCGCGCGAGAGCCGGTTTCGTCGAGCCGCGACCATTCCTGCGCCGCGAGCTCGATGACCTTCGGCGCGGCGGCCCGGCGGCCATCGGGCGGGGCGACATACTTGCCGACCCGCAGCCGCTCGGTCACCCAAAACCTGATCGACGGCGCGGCCAGAGCCAGTCCGATGAAATCGGAGACAAACCCAGGAAGGATCAACAAGATCGATCCAAGCCCGGCGAGCGTCCCGTCAAGCAGCGCCTCCCGCGATAAGCCGCCTTGCTCATGCGATCGAGCAGCTAGAGCTTTGCGCAGCCGGAAGGCGGCTGAGATCCCGAGACGCCGCAACATCGCCGCGCCGGCGAGGCTTGTCATGAGGCACAGGAGAATAGCGCCGCTAAAGCTGAGGATTTGGACGATCAAGGCGAAGGCCGCGACTTCGGCAAGGAGCCAGATCGCGAAATAGAGCATAATCCGAGCTGGTAGACGCATGCGCGCACCATTCGTTTGGAGTGAGAGCATGACGGGGGCCGTCACGCCTGGACTTCAGCCATTTCTCTTCCCAGATAGAATTATATGATAAAGTTCGTCGCATGGCGCAACTCGCCGCAGCCGAAACCGGGGCGTCAAGCAAAGAGATGCAAGATTCATTCGATATGACAACGATCATTTTCGCGCTTCTCGCCGTTTTTGTGGTCTGGAAGCTGCGCTCCATCCTCGGAACTCGGAGCGGCACGGAAAAGCCCCCGAGCAATCCGTTCCTGAACCGCGCGCCCGGGCCGGCCAGCGCGCGCCGCGACGATGCGGAAAATAAGATTATCACGCTGCCCGGAGCGCCGGACCTTTCGGCCGGGGTGCGGAACGCGGCTCCGGCCGATCAGGCCGAGCGGTGGAAAGGCTTCGCCGAGCCCGGCTCGAAAGCCTGGGCGGGGCTCGACGCCATTGCCGCGGCGGATCGGTCCTTTGCGATTCAGCCCTTCGTCGACGGCGCCAAAGCCGCCTATGAAATGATCGTCGGCGCATTTGCCGCAGGCAATCGCCAAGTGCTGGAAAACCTTCTGGCCAAGGACGTTTACGACAGCTTCGCCGCGGCGATCTCCGAGCGCGAAAAGCGCGGCGAAAAGGTCGAGACGACCTTCGTTTCGATCGACAAGGCGGTCATCGAAGACGCCGAGCTTCGCGCCGCCGCCGCCCAGATCACGTTGCGCTACACCTCCCAGATGATCACCGTGACTCGCGCTCAAGACGGTGCGGTCATCGACGGGAGTCCGGACAAGGTCATCGAAATCAACGATATCTGGACTTTCACGCGGGACGTTAATTCACGCGATCCAAACTGGAGGGTCAGCGCGACCGGCGCTTGACGTGAGGCGCCCGGCGGCCTCGGCCTCCCGAATTTTCCGACGAGCAGGCCTGCGCCTTACGGTCGAATGATCCTCGCGATTTCTGAACTCGGCGCCTAGTCGGACACTCGGGATGCTCTTCGATGACGCCTTCTTCGTCGCAGCCCGCCAAGCCTGAAGCTGTTCGGCAAAACTTCTCCGGCCAGAGCCTCGCGTCCCAAGGCCTCACGTCGAAAGACCTGACGCTCGCCGAACTGTCCTTCGCCGATCTTGAGGGGTTCGCGGAGGATGATCATGACGAGGCGTTCCGGGTTTTCCGACTTTCCAGCGCGGCGCTCGTCGAGGACCGCCCGGTTTTGCGCCAAGCGGTCCCGCCCTCCCCCGCTCTCAAAGCCATTTGCCGGCTCGCCCTGACTCAAGCGCCGGGGGATCGAACCCAGGCGCGGCGCTTCTTCGAAGAGCATTTCAGGCCCTTCGGGGTGCGAGCAACGGGAGCCTCGAATGGCCATGCCGCCGGCTTCCTGACTGGCTATTACGAACCAGTCGTCGAGGGCTCGCTGACGCGGACCGCCGATTTCACGGCGCCAATCCTCGCCCGCCCGGATGATCTGCCTTCGCCTGCCGGCGGCGCGTCAGCGGTCGGCGCCGAGCCCTACCCCGACCGCGCCGCGATCGAGGCGGGAGCCATAGCCGGGCAGGCGCGTCCGATCGTCTGGTTGCGCGATGCGATCGAGGTCTTTCTCATCCAGGTGCAAGGCTCCGCCCGCGTCCGCCTCGCCGACGGCAGTCTTTTGCGTCTCGTCTACGCCGGGCGCAACGGCCAGCCTTATACGTCGATCGGACACCTCCTGATCGAGGCCGGCGAGATCGCCGAAGCGGATATGTCGCTTGCAAGGCTTAAAGCCTGGGTCCGCGACCATGGCCAGGAGCCTGGCGAGCCAGGCCGGACGCTGATGCAGCGCAACCGATCCTATGTGTTCTTCGCGCGCGACGAAGAGCTTGATCCGGCCGCGGGCCCCATCGGCGGCCAAGGCGTGAGCCTCACGCCGCTGCGGTCCATCGCGATCGATCGGACGATCTGGCCCTATAGCCTGCCGGTCTGGATCGCCGCCGACCTCCCTTGGCGAAGCGCTTCGGCCTCGCCGCTCCGGCGCCTAATGGTCGCGCAGGATACGGGATCGGCGATCATCGGCCCGGCGCGCGCCGATATTTTTTTCGGCGCGGGGGATGACGCAGGCGCGCGGGCAGGCGATATTCGAAACGTGGGAGATTTTGTCGTTTTTCTTCCCGCAGGAGAAAGTTCGCCTCGGTGAAGGAAAGCATCTCGTCTTTCGTCAAAGGCCGGCCGCGTCGGCTGACCTCGGAGGAGATCGAGCTTTGGCTCACGGTCGCCAAGACCGTCGCGCCGAGGCCGGGGGTGCTTGTGCCTCAAGCGGCCCCTCCGCCAGTCGTCGGCCTCGATTCAGCGGCCGAAGATCCGACGCCAACGGCGCCTCCGCAAAGCGCGGCGCAGACCCCAGCGCCGGCCGCGCGCAAGGCCATGACCCCGCTCGCGCCGCTCGAACGCCGGCTGCGGCAAAAGCTAGCGCGCGGGCGCGCCGCGCCGGACGCCGTGATCGATCTGCACGGGCTGCGCCGGCAGGAGGCCTTCGTCGCTCTGCGTCATTTCCTGTCGCGGGCGCAGCGCGACGGGGCGCGGCTCGTTCTCGTCGTCACCGGCAAGGGCGAGCGAGGATGCGCCGAAGATGGGGAGTCCGGCGTCCTTCGGCGCAACGTGCCGCAGTGGCTGCGCGCGCCGGAATATAATGCAATCGTCGTTGGTTTTGAAGAGGCGACGCGCCCCCATGGGGGCGCCGGCGCGCTTTATGTTCGGCTGAGGCGGCGCGATCGCGCGCCGCGCGGGATCCAATCGCCATGACCTCTCCAGGCTTCAACTGGGCCGATCTGACGGCGCCGTCGGTCGACGACCTCGAACGGCTTGCGGAAACGGCTTTCGCGGCTTTGCCGGAAGACTTCCGGCGCCTCTGTGACGGCCTTGTCATTCAGGTCGAGGATTTTCCCGACGACGACACGCTCGACGACATGCAATGCGAGAGCGAGTTCGATCTTTTGGGCCTCTTTCGCGGCCGCGGCCGCGCGCAATCCGAAGCGACGCCCGCCACCGGGCAATTTCCCAACATGATCTGGCTGTATCGCCGTCCGATTCTGGATTTCTGGGCGGATCAGGACGATACGCTCGGCGCCATCATCACCCACGTCCTGGTGCATGAGATCGGGCATCATTTCGGCCTCTCGGACGACGACATGCTGGCGGTCGAGGAAAGCGTGGAGTAAGGCGGATGGCGCGCGTCTAAACGCGTGGAGCGGCGGCGCACGTCGGCTCCGTCACATCGCGCGACCGTTAAGCGGCTCAATTTGAACTTGAGCTTCCAACCGATTGCAGGTTCTCAAACTGGACGCGATTGATGCGTCTCCCATTTGCTGCTCGACCAGCGCCTTGCTAAAGGCCTGTCTCAGCTTATCGCATCCGAAGCCCGCATTCATAAAGAGGCATCCGCCGCAATGGAAAAATTCACTTCGCTCACCGGCGTCGCCGCGCCGCTCGGGATCACCAATATCGACACCGACATGATTATCCCGAAGCAATTTTTGAAGACGATCAAGCGAACCGGCCTCGGCTCCGGGCTTTTCTCGGAAATGCGCTACAAGGACGACGGTTCGGAAAATCCTGATTTCGTCTTGAACAAGCCGGCCTATCGCAACGCCAAGATCCTCGTCGCGGAAGATAATTTCGGCTGCGGCTCATCGCGCGAGCACGCGCCCTGGGCGCTGCTGGATTTCGGCGTTCGCTGCGTCATCTCGACAAGCTTCGCAGATATTTTCTATAATAATTGCTTCAAGAACGGCATTCTTCCGATCAAGGTTTCGAGGGAAGATCTCGACAAGCTCATGGACGACGCGGAGCGCGGCGCCAACGCCACGCTCTCGATCGACCTCGAAGCGCAGGAAATTCGCGGCCCCGACGGCGGAGTCGTCAAATTCGACATCGATCCATTTCGCAAGCATTGTCTCTTGAATGGGCTTGACGATATCGGCCTGACCATGGAAAAGGCCAGCAAGATCGAAGCTTACGAAGCAAAGGCGGCGTCCGAGCGAAGCTGGCTTTAGGGCAGATCTTTGAATGAGCTAAGCGACGCTTTCGAATAGGGCATGCCCAACTCATTGATCGGAAGCCATGCTTGGGCGGTTCGAATTTCGATCTTCTGATCCGGAAAGGCGGTAGATTGCCGCGCCACGCCAATTGGCGCAAAAAAGCCATGACAACACGCGACGCTGGGTGCTAGTCTCCGCGCCGAACGGGCTCAGACCGTTCAGGGTATGGAAACGAAGCGCCCGGAAAGTCGCAACACGTAAAGCAAAGGCAGAGGCTGAAAATGGCTTGGACGACTCCTATCATCGTTGAAATCTGCATCGGCATGGAAGTGACGAGCTACGCGTCCGCCGAAATCTGACGGCTGGACCTCGACGTATTCCCAAATGTCCTAACTGGCGCCCTGCGCAAATTCTTTCTCGGTTCGGCGGCCAGCCGGTCGGCATGGACCGAGAAAAACGCCTCGAAGCGGGCAGTCAGTCGAGCAATCCGCCGATCGCGAACGCCGGCTGCTCCCCGGCACGCAAGATGGGCGCCAACATACAAACGAGCCGCCGGATTTCTGTCCGCGCGGCTCGATTTGGTTGATAAACGATTTCCTTGGGCTTTGCTCCGAAGGCGACGACAGTCATCGCCCCAGACTTTGGCCTCGCGTGACCGGCCGGAGGTCGCGCTTTTTTGAAGCCCGACGGCCTCGGCGCAGCTCAGAGCTCGGTCTCCGTAGAGCCTCGAACAAAGGTTCTAGGCTCCAATGAACTCTAAGGGCTCGGCTCGTCTTGAAGCGCCTATATCGATCAAGCGATCCAGCCCGGACTCCAGGCGCCTGGACGCTGCCCAACCGCGTAAGGTAAAGCGGCATGAGTGAAGAATCGCAAACGACCTCGGTTTCCAGGCCCCGCTTGCCGCGAGGGGTCAGGCTGAAACATGATGAGACGCGCGGCGAGTGGCTGCTGCTCGCCCCAGAGCGCGTGATCAAGGCCGACGCCATCGCCGTGGCCATCTTGCAGCGCTGCGACGGGATCGCCACCTTCGACGCAATCGTCGACGATCTGGCGGCGGCCTTTTCCGCCGACCGCGGAAGAGTCGAGGCGGATGTGCGCGCGCTTCTCGAAAATCTGGCCGCCAAGCGAATGGTGGATCTATGAGCGCCGATGCGAAAAAAATTCCAACGCCGGTCGGCCTTCTCGCCGAATTGACCCATCGCTGTCCGCTCGGCTGTCCCTATTGCTCCAATCCGCTCGCGCTTGAGCCGCGCGCGGATGAGCTCGACACGGCAAGCTGGAAGGACATCTTTTCCCAAGCCGCCGCGCTCGGCGTCCTGCACGCCCATTTTTCCGGCGGCGAACCGGCCGCCCGGCGCGATCTCGTCGAAATCGTCGCCCATTGCGCGAAAGTTGGCCTTTACACCAATCTCATCACTTCCGGCGTCGGCCTCACCCAAGCGCTGGTCAAGGAGCTCGCCGACGCGGGGCTCGACCACGCCCAGCTCTCGATTCAAGACTCCGAGGCGGAATCGGCAGACCGGATCGCGGGTTATTCGGGTGCTTTCGCTCGGAAACGCGCCGCGGCGGAATGGATCACGCAGGCCGGGCTGCCGCTCACCGTGAACGCCGTCATCCATCGCGCCAATGTGGCGCGCGCCGGCAAGATGGTCGAGTTCGCCGTTGCGCTCGGGGCGCGGCGCGTCGAAGTCGCGCATACGCAATATTACGGTTGGGCGATGATCAATCGCGCCGCGCTGATGCCGACGGCGGCGCAGGCGGAAGCAGCGATCGCGGAGGTCGAAGCGCTCAGGAAAACCTACGCAGGCGTCATTGTGATCGATCATGTCATCCCAGATTATCACGCGCGCTATCCAAAAGCCTGCATGGGCGGCTGGGGCAAGCGCGGCTTGAACGTCACGCCATCCGGCAAGGCGCTCCCCTGCCATGCGGCGGAAACGATTCCAGGCCTCGAGTTCTGGAATGTGCGGGAGCACTCGCTCGAGGACATCTGGTTCAATTCGGCGGCGTTCAATGCGTTCAGGGGAACCGATTGGATGCGCGAGCCCTGCCGCTCCTGCGAGAGAAAGACGATCGACTATGGAGGCTGCCGCTGCCAGGCGCTCACCCTTGCCGGCGACGCGCGGGAGGCGGACCCGGTCTGCCATCTCTCGCCGTATCACGCCAAGGTTGCCGAGATCGGCGAGGTTGCAGCCGGGAGTAAGGAGATCGACTGCGAGCCGGCCTATGTCTATCGGCGCGTAAAGCTGCCGGAGCCCGCGGAATAGATCTTTCGCCGGCGCGGCAAGGCCGCCCACCGGGAGCAGTGGACCTTTTATCTCCGGTGGAAAAACAGCTAAAAGATTGGAAACCGAGCCTCGCCGACTTATATCGGTTGATGCGGCGGTAAAGCCCGCATGGCTAGGCCGAGCGCCTGGCAGGAGACTTCAACGATGGCGGACGCGGTCAAAGGCCCGGTCGACCTCATCGAGGACCTCAAATCCACCTCTCTCAACGATAAATTTGATCTGACGAAACAGCGGATCTTCGTCTCCGGTCCGCAGGCCGTCGTCAGGCTCCTCCTCATGCAAAAAGAGCTCGACCGCCGCGCCGGGCTCAACACGGCGGGGTTCATCTCGGGCTATCCTGGGTCGCCGCTCGGCGGTCTCGACCTTAATTTCCATCGCGCCAAGCGCGCTTTCGCCGCCAATGACATCTTGTTCCAGCCGGGCCTTAACGAGGATCTCGCGGCGACCGCCATATGGGGGGCGCAACAGGCGGAAATGCGCGGCGAGGGCCGATTCGACGGCGTTTTCTCGCTTTGGTACGGCAAGGGGCCGGGCGTCGATCGCTCCGGCGACGTCTTCCGCCATGTCAATCTCGCCGGGACATCGAAACATGGCGGCGCGCTCGCCTTGATGGGAGACGATCACACCGCCGAATCCTCGACGACGGCGCATCAGTCCGAATTCACTTTCGTCGATGTGATGATGCCGATCCTCTCGCCAGCCGGCGTGCAGGAGATTATTGACTATGGCCTTTACGGCTATGCGATGAGCCGCTTCACAGGCGCTTGGGTCGGCCTCAAATGCCTCAAGGATACGATCGAATCAACCGGCTCAATCGACGTCTCGCTGGATCGCGTGGCGCCGGGCATTCCAGCCGATTTCGTCATGCCGCCCGGCGGCCTCAATATTCGCGCGCGAGACAATGTCCTCGAGCAGGAAAAGCGCTTACAGAATTTCAAGCGCGACGCCATGCTCGCCTGGCTTCGCGCCAATCGCTTGAACCGGATCGTCACTTCTGGCGGGCCCAACGCCAAGATTGGCGTGATCGCCGCCGGCAAATCCTATCTCGACGTGCGCCAGGCCATGGACGACCTCGGCATTGACGAGGTCGCCGCCAATGCGCTGGGGCTTCGGCTGCTCAAGATCGGCTGTCCATGGCCGCTCGAACCTGTCGCCTTGCGGGATTTCGCACGCGGCCTAGAGCTCATCATCGTCGTCGAGGAAAAGCGCTCGCTGATTGAAGTTCAGGTGCGCGAGGAGCTTTACGGTTCGGCGAACCAGCCGGTCTGCATCGGCAAGAAGGACGAACAAGGGCGTTGGCTTTTTCCTGTCACTGGCGCGCTCGACGCCAATGACATCGCGATCGCGATCGGGCGACGCATTTTACGATTTGCGCCGAGCGACGAAATCGAGCGGCGCGTGCAAAGGCTGGAGCGCGCGCAGGCCAGTCTCTCTGCAAGCGATGAGATCGCGACGCGCTCGCCCTATTTCTGCTCGGGCTGCCCGCACAACACATCGACGAAAGTGCCTGACGGCATGCGCGCCTATGCCGGAATCGGTTGCCATTATATGGCGCAGATGATGGACCGCGCGACCGAGGGCTATACCCAGATGGGCGGCGAGGGAGCGAATTGGATCGGCGAGGCGCCCTTCTCGACGCGTCCCCATGTCATTCAAAATCTCGGCGACGGCACCTACAATCATTCCGGTCTGCTAGCCCTGCGTTTTGCATGCGCCGCCGGCGTTAACATCACCTACAAGATCCTGTTCAATGAAGTCGTCGCGATGACGGGCGGACAACGCCTCGACGGCGGCCTGACCGTGGACAAGATCGCGCGTCAGGTCGCGGCCGAAGGCGTCCGCCACATCGTCGTCGTGACCGACGAGCCGCGGAAATACCCGGCGGGTTTGCAATGGCCCGAGGGGCTCGCCATTCGACCTCGCCGCGACTTCGACGATGTGCAGCGGCAGCTTGCCGCGCAATCCGGCGTCACCGTTCTCATTTATGATCAGACCTGCGCCGCTGAGAAACGCCGCCGCCGCAAGAGAGGCGAAATGGCCGATCCCGATCGGCGCGTCATCATCAACGAGCTCGTCTGCGAGGGCTGCGGCGATTGCGGGGTAAAATCGAATTGCGTCTCGATCCAACCACTGGAAACCGAGTTCGGCCGCAAGCGCGTGATCGACCAGTCGAGCTGCAACAAGGATTTTTCCTGCATCGAGGGGTTTTGCCCGGCCCTGGTGACGGTCCATGGGGCAACGCCAAAGAAGGCGCAAGCCGCAAGGGACTATGATTTCCCCCCGCTTCCACAGCCGTCGATCCGGGCGATCGGCGCGCGTCCCTATGGCATTCTAGTGACGGGCGTCGGCGGCACGGGCGTGGTGACCATCGGCGCCATTCTCGGCATGGCGGCGCATCTCGAAGGCAAGGGCTGCGGCTCGATCGACATGGCCGGATTGGCGCAAAAGGGCGGCGCGGTCTACAGCCATGTGAAGATCGCGGCGAAGCCCGACGACATTCACGCGATCAGGGTGGCGGCGGGAGAAGCCGATCTCGTCCTGGGCTGCGATCTCGTCGTCACCGGCTCGAAGAAAGTCCTCGCGGCGATGCGCAAGGACGAGACCGGGGTCGTCGTCAACACGGCGGAAATTTATCCCGGCGAATTCACGCGCAACGCTGATTTCTTCTTGCCCGCAGAGGGCCTCAAATGCGCGATAAGGCGGACGGCGAGCGAGGCCGTCAGCTTCATCGACGCCACCGGCATAGCTTCGGCGCTGCTCGGCAATTCGATCGCGGCCAATATGTTCATGCTGGGCCATGCCTGGCAGCAAGGCCTCGTGCCGCTCGAAGAGGCTTCCATCCTGCACGCCATAGAACTCAATAGCGAGGCCGTGGAGATGAACAAGCAGGCCTTCCTATGGGGCCGGCGTAAAGCCGCCGAACCCGCCGCGGTGGAGGCAATCGTCGCGCCTCTGCGCCGACCGACGGCGACGCAAGACCAGTCGCGATCACTTCAGGAGCTGATCGATCGACGCGTGGATTTTCTCGCCGCATATCAGGACGCCGCCTATGCCGAGCGCTATCGTCAGCTTGTGGCGCGCGTCGCCGAAGTCGAACGAAGGCGGACGCCCGGCCGCGAAGATCTCACGGACGGGGTCGCGCGCGCGCTTTTCAAATTGATGGCGATCAAGGACGAATATGAGGTCGCGCGGCTCTATGCCGACGGAAGTTTCGCGCGCCAGGTCGCGGCGGCGTTCGACGGCGATCTTGCGTTTGAATTCCATCTCGCCCCGCCGTTTCTCAGCCGCAAGAACGCGAAGGGCGAGGCTTTGAAGACAAGCTTCGGCCCCTGGATCATGCAGGCGTTCAAGCTTCTCGCCAAGCTCAAGGGCCTGCGTGGAACGCCGTTCGATGTGTTCGGCTATGCGAACGAACGCCGGATCGAGCGAAAGCTCCTTGCGGACTATGAAACGCTAATCGAGGAACTCTTGGCGAAACTGTCGCCAGACAATCATGCGACCGCGCTCGCTCTTGCTTCAATTCCTGAAAAGATCCGCGGCTTCGGCCATGTGAAACTGCGCAGTCTCGAAGCCGCCGAGGCGGAGGAGCAGAATTTGCTCGAACAATTCCGCGCCGGATCGATCGTTGTGAAGCTCGCGGCGGAATAGGAAACGCCGCCGTCACGAGGAGGCATGCGATCGACTATTTCGACAGCATGCTCCAACTCATCTGATCTAACGCACGATCACATTCTTGAACTGCCATGGATCTTCGGCGTCGATATCCTCGGGGAAGAGGATGGCGCGATCCTTGAGCGGGGTCCAATCAGTATATTTCCCGATGATCGGCCCGAGATAGGGGCTTTGGACTTCTAGGCAGCGGCGGAAATCGACTTCATCGGCTTCGACAATTCCGGCCTCCGGATTTTCAAGCGCCCAGACCATGCCGGCGAGAACGGCGGAGGTCACCTGGAGCCCCGTCGCATTTTGATAGGGCGCAATGCGCCGCGTCTCCTCGATCGAGAGCTGCGAACCATACCAATAGGCGTTCTTGGCGTGGCCATAGAGGAGGACGCCAAGCTCGTCGATTCCATCGACAATCTCGTTCTCGTCGAGAATATGCGACTCGGCTTGAGCCCGCCATTGGGCGCCGGCCATCTCGTCGAGCGAAAGCACAGCATCATCGGCAGGCCGATAGGCGTAGTGGCAGGTCGGGCGATAGACGACCTCGCCAGCCTCGCGCAAGGTCAGGTAATCGGCGATGGAAATTGCTTCATTATGGGTGATGAGCCAGCCATGCTGCGCCTGGGCGGTCGGAGTCCATGACCGCACGCGCGTGCCCGCGCCCGGCCGCATCAGATAGATCGCGCAATCGGGCCCGAAGGGATGCCGCTTGCCTTCGGGCGGCAGATGTTTCTCATGCGTGCCCCAGCCGAGTTCCGCTGGCTGCAAGCCCTCCGAGATAAAGCCTTCGACGGACCATGTGTTGACGAAAACGCCCATGGGCTTCGGGGCCTTGGCGCGCTGGGTGTCGCGTTCGGCGATATGGATACCTTTAACGCCGGTCTTCTGCGCAAGCCGCGCCCAATCTTCCCGCGTCACGGGCGAGCCCGCATCGACGCCGCAATCGGTCGCGACGTTCAGAAGCGCGCGTTTGACGAACCAGGACACCATGCCGGGATTGGCGCCGCAGCAGGAGATCGCCGTCGGCCCCTTGCCGAGCGCGCGGCGAAGGTCGAGAACCCCCTCGCGCAAGGCGTAGTTCGAGCGCTCCGAGAGCGTGAGGCGGGTATCAGTGTAAAACCCAACCCAGGGCTCAGCGACCGTGTCTACGTAGAGCGCGCCGGTTTCATGGGCGAGACGCATGATCGCGGTCGAGGACACATCGACCGACAGATTGACGATGAATGGCTGGCCGCCGCCCTTGGTGAGCAAAGGCTTCAGGAGATCGACGAAATTATCCGGCCGCACCGCCTCCTTGATGAAGGCTATGCCGCGTTCGTCGAGAAGATGGCGATCCTTGTCCTCGGGATCGATGACCGTGAAGCGCGACTTGTCGAACTTGAAATGGCGCTCGATCAATGGCAGCACGCCGCGCCCGATCGAGCCGAAGCCGATCAGGACGATCGGGCCTGTGATTGCGCCGTGCACGGGCCATTGCGACATAGTTTCATCTCCAAAAGATCAAGTTGGGGGCGCTCCGGGTGGAGCTGGTGAAAAAGGCAATGGACCGGCGCGCCTTCTATTCCGCTTGAGCGGATGGCGCTGCAGTTCATTGTTTTGTCTTATTTTCTTCTAATTGACCCGACGCAGCCGCGTCGGCGCCTGCTCTAAGCAAGCGCCGCATTCAAGGTCAAGGGCGGCTCAAGCGGCGTAGCGGTATTCGGGCGCGGCCCGATGCGCCAAAAGATCGAGCGCGCCTGTCGCTTTGACGAGGCCTTTAGCCTCTCTCAAAGCGCCCTTCTCGATCTCGAGCCCGAGAAAGCGCGCCTCATCGACGAGCCCCGGAAGAGCAAGATCGACGGTATGGCGGCGCGTGAAGCCGAAAGGCTCATAATAGGGCGCATCGCCAACCAGCAGAATGGCTCTATGGCCAGCGAGAAAGGCGCGGAACAAAGCTTCTGCCATCAGCCTGCGGCCGACGCCGCGCGACCGGCATGACTTCGCGACGGCGAGCGGGCCGAGCAACAGAGCCGGGACCCCGCCCGCCTCGATGGACCACATGCGCAAAGTGCCGACCAGCGCGTCGCCGTCTTTCGCAGCGAGCGCAAGGCCCGGCGCAGGCAAGCGCGCGTCGCGCAGGCGCTGCGCGGTCTTCTCGAAACGAGCCGCGCCAAACGCCTCGTCGAGAAGGGTCTCGCGCGCGAAAAAATCGGCCGGCTTTTCATCAGCGATATGAATCGCAGGCGTGGTGAAGGCTTGGAGCGCGACAGGCGCCTGCATTTGAATTGCGTTCGAGATCAAGGTCATCTGGGCCTCCGTCGGCTGCGGCCGGGATAGCGCGCGACGACCCTCGCACCGCGCAAAGGCCCGCAATTCGAGCCCTCGCCGGCCGTCCGGGACTGGGAAAAATGTGAGCGGAGGACCGCTAGTCCTCCCTGATGGAATCGAGCCGCTCGGGCGCTTGGATCAAGCGCCCGAGTCTGAAGACCTCGCCTTGCGCCAAGGTTCAGATCACATAGGATTTCAACGGCGGGAAGCCATTGAACCCGACCGACGAATAGGTCGTCGTATAGGCTCCGGTCCCTTCGATCAGCACCTTCGAGCCGATCTCGAGACTGATAGGAAGGAAATAAGGCTCCTTCTCATAGAGCACGTCGACCGAATCGCAGCTCGGACCCGCGAGCACGCAAGGCTCGGTCGCGTCGCCGTCGAAGGGCGTCTTGATCGGATAACGGATCATCTCGTCCATCGTCTCGGCGAGTCCGTTGAACTTGCCGATGTCGAGATAGACCCATTTCACCTTATCCTCCTCCGACTTCCTGGAGATCAGCACGACCTCGGCCTCGATGACGCCGGCGTTGCCGACCATGCCGCGGCCGGGCTCGATGATCGTCTCCGGGATGTGGTTGCCGAAATGCTTGCGCAGCGATCCAAGAATGGATTGCGCATAGGCCTTCACCGCCGGCACGCTCTTCAGATATCGCGTCGGGAAGCCGCCGCCGAGATTGACCATCTGCAAGGCAATGCCGCGATCGGCGAGGTCGCGGAAGATCGCAGCCGAAGCCTTCAGGGCGCTGTCCCACATGTAGGGATTGCGCTGCTGCGAGCCGACATGAAACGACAATCCGAAGGCGACGAGTCCCAGACGATGCGCATGTTCGAGCACCCGCGGCGCCATTTCAGGCGCGCAGCCGAACTTGCGCGACAGCGGCCATTCGGCCCCGGCGCCGCTGCAAAGGATGCGGCAGAACACCTTCGATCCTGGAGCAGCGCGCGCGATCTTCTCGACCTCGGCTTCGCAATCCACGGCGAATAGGCGCACGCCAAGCTGGTAGGCGCGCATGACGTCGCGCTCCTTCTTGATCGTGTTGCCATAGCTGATGCGGTCGGCCGAAGCGCCAGCCGCCAGAGCCTGCTCGATCTCGACGACGGAAGCCGTGTCGAAACAGGAGCCGAGACGCGCCAGAAGCTCGAGCACGCGCGAATCCGGATTAGCCTTCACGGCGTAGAAGACGCGCGTATCCGGCAGGGCCCGGGCGAAAGAAATGTAGTTTTCGCGCACGACGTCGAGGTCGAGCACCAGGCACGGTCCATCCTCGCGACGGTTGCGGAGGAATTCCAAGATACGATCAGTCATCGCGGCATCCCTTCGAAGGGTGCGGAGGTCCGCACCGAAACGAACAAGCTTCGGGTGGATGGCGATGCTGACCGTCGCCCGCGCTTTGGAGACGCGACCGCTTCAGTTGACCCGCCATCGGCGACCGACGCCGTTTCCGCGAGACAGAGCCTCGCAGATCGTGCGCGATCTGATGCTGCGCCGTTGGACACGCCCACCGTGGACAAAGCGGAAACCGCCGTCCAAAGCGTTCATGGCCTTCGCTTGGAATGGGATTGGTTCCCCTTCCGCACGCCCGGCAAGAAAGACAAGCCTCTTCGGTAAGTCGGCTTTGGAGGCCGACAGAGACGAAAAAGCCCGGTCCGTCGTTGCTTTAAGTCGCGTCCCCCGTTTGGCGGGGTTCGCCGGTTCGCCTCCGGCTGTCGGTCCTTTTTTCAGGCGGTTAACCGGCCTCTTGTCCGGATCCCCGCCAACCGACACACGACCACAGGCACGTGCGAAATTGGGCAATCGAAAGATATGCAGATTCGTAGCTAATACAAGAGCTTTTTTTCAAAAAACACATGCCCGCCAGCCGCAAAAGTCCTGGCGATCGCGCCGCGGCCTTGGCAAGCGCGACAGAGCCGGAAACTCGGGGCGCAGGCCGGATGGCGCGGTTCGCCGCGGCTGCGCCATCGATAATTCCAAGATAAATGCGCTATTTGCCTTGCTGCCGGCCAAAAAGGTCAGTACGCCCGCTCAACCTATCCTTGCCTTCTCCCGCCTCACGGCCAAAAGTCGAATTTTCAGCGCCTCATGACCGACCTGAACCGCCGCACGCTCGTCAAAATACTCATTGGTTCAAGCGCCTTCTCAGCCAATGTCAGATCCACGGCGTCGGCGGATGCGGCGCAACCGGCGTCGGCGCCGCAAAAATTCGACTTCGACAATGTCGTGCGCCGCGCCCGCGATCTCGCAACGGCTCGTTTCGAGGCGGCTTCGCCGCCGCTCCCCGAAGCCTTGAACAAGCTCGATTTCGACGCCTGGCGCGACCTACGCTTTCGTCCGGACAAAGCCTTTCTCGCCTCAAACGGAAGCCCGTTTCGGCTGCAACTCTTTCATCTCGGCCATCTCTACCGCCGCCCGGTGACCATCAATACGATCCGCGACGGCATCCCGACGCCAATCCCCTATTCCGCCAATCTTTTCGATTACGGACGCACCAAACTCGACAAGCCTTTGCCCGTCAATCTCGGCTTCGCCGGCTTTCGTCTGCATTATCCGTTGAATTCGCCAAAAGTGCTCGACGAGGTCATCGCCTTTCTCGGCGCGAGCTATTTTCGATTGCTCGGCCGCGAACAGCGCTACGGAATGTCGGCGCGCGCGCTGGCCGTCGGCGCCGGGACGGAGGCCGAGGAGTTTCCGTTCTTTCGCGAGTTCTGGATCGAAACGCCCGAATCCAACGCCGATCGCGCGACAATCTATGGGCTTCTCGACAGCGACGCCGCGACCGGCGCCTTTCGCTTCGATCTCTACCCCGGCGCGGAGACCACGGTCGAAGTCTCGGCGACGCTTTTCCCGCGCAAGCCGAACGTCAAATTCGGTCTGGCGCCGCTCACCTCCATGTTCTTCATCGGCGAGAACGATCACCGCTTCAACGAGGACTTTCGTCCTGAGCTGCATGATTCGGACGGCCTCCTCATTCATTCCGGAACCGGCGAATGGATCTGGCGGCCGCTGCGCAATCCGCTCCGGCCGGAAGCCTCCGCTTTTCTCGATCCGAATGTTCGCGGATTCGGACTCCTGCAGAGGGATCGCGAATTCGAACACTATCAAGATCTCGATCTCGCCTATGAGATGCGGTCAAGCTATTTCGTCGAGCCGAGGGAGAGCTGGGGCGAAGGCCGCATCGAGCTCGTCGAGCTGCCGACGGAGCATGAGACCAACGACAATATCGTCGCCTCCTTTTCGCCCAAGGACGCGCCCGAACCGAACAAGCCTTTCAGCTACGGCTATCGCATCATCGCGAGCCTCAACCTCACCCGGCTCTCGCCCAATGGGCGCACGCTCAATACCTATCAGACGACAGCGGCTGCGCTGGGATCCCCCGAACCCGTGACGCCGGGCTCGCGCCGATTCATCATTGATTTCACCGGCGGCGACCTCGCCTATTTCGCCGCCGACCCGCAATTGGTGGAGGTCGTTCCGTCGACGAGCCAAGGCAGGATCCTTCGCTCCTTCATTGTGCCGAACCCACACACCAAGGGCTTTCGCGCCGCAATCGACGTTCAGCTCGAACCCGGCCAATCCACCGATCTTCGAGCGTTCTTGCGGACAGGCTCGCGGGCTTTGACCGAGACCTGGACCTTTCCATGGCGCGCCGAATAGGCGTGCGCGCATCTCCGATTCGGATCCGGCCGGCGCGCCTCGAAGACCTTGCCGCCATCGAAGCGATCGAAGCGGCGGTCTTTGAGGCCGACCGACTGTCGCGCCGCAGCCTGCGTTATTTTCTCAAGTCGAAGAGCGCTCTTTTCCTCGTTCTCGAGGTTAACAACCACGTCGCCGGCTATAGCCTCATGTCCTTCCGCCAGGGCTCGCTGGGCGCACGGCTCTATTCGATCGCGCTCGACCCTGTCGAACAGGGGCGCGGACTCGGCCGCTTTTTGCTTGGCGCGAGCGAGCGCGCCGCCAAGGCGCGCGGCGCCGTCGCCATGCGCCTCGAGGTGCGCGTCGACAACGCCCGCGCGATCGAGCTCTACAAGAAGAATGGATACCGAAGCTTCGCGGCGGCCGAGCACTATTACCAGGACGGCGCGGCCGCCTTGTGCTTCAAAAAGGAATTCGCGCACGAAGGCGACGCAGAGCGCGCGCCGGTTTACCCACGGGGCGGCTCTTTGAGCCTCGCGAGATCGAAACCTTCGACGTCCTGAAGCAATTCGACGAAAGCAGTCGCCCCGTAATCGGCGCAAGCCTCGCCCTTTCGCGCATCGGCCGCTGCCGCGTTCCCCATCGCGCCGGAGGCTGAGAGATCCTGCGACATCCAGCCAAAGCCCGTTGGCCGGCCGGCGCGGAGCCAATTAAACTCATTCTCCATCGCGACGCTCGCGGAGACGAAATCGTCCGATTTTTCGATGCGCACGAGGTCAGGCCTGAAGCTCAACATGAGCGACGTCTCGACATCGCCGGCGTGAATGCCATGCGCGATTTCCTCAGCCGGAAAAAGCCCGTCGGGCGCGCCGAATCTGCTCCAGGACGCCATCACGACGAACATGCCGAGCCTAGCGCGAAGATCATGCGCGATAATGCTGAGAATCGCGCTATTGCCGCCATGCGAATTGAGCAGCACCAGCTTACGGCAGCCGGCCCGATGCACGCATTCGCCAAGCTCCGTCCAGGCGCGAATGATTGTTTGCGCGGACAGACTGAGCGCGCCCGGAAAGTCCCCATGCTCGATCGAGCAGCCGCAGCTCTGCACCGGCAGGAACAAGACCGGCAAATCCTCCGGCAGCCGCGCGACGACGCGGCTGATATAGCCTTCCATGATGAATATATCGACGCCGAGCGGCAGATGCGGACCATGCTGCTCGATGGCGGCGACAGGCAGAACGGCGATGACATTGGCCATATCCTCGTCCTGGAAATCGGTCCAGGTCATCTCGGCCCAGAATTTTGCGGGGGGCATTGAAACATCCTCGGCGCGGCAGGGAGATTGCTTACCCTGCGCAAAGTGATTCTCATACGCCAATCCTATTCAACGGCAGAAAATTCAGACTCATCATTGGCGTTCGATCCGTCATTTTGCGGCGCAATCGCAAGCAATCGAAAAGAAACCTCCAGAACCAACCGGATTATAAGGAGCCAAAGAAGCACGTAAATAATTTGAATAAACATAGAAACTACAAGTAAAAATGCGACTTAAAATATATAATATTTTATACGTATAGAATATAGTACATATACTTCACTATATATTTTGATAAAAATCTGGATCACGTAGAGGATAAGAGCCAAAAGCCAAATCGTGTTGCCTAAACGGTCGCCATTTATGCGCCGCAAAAAAAATTAATTTTCCTAACCCAGAGAATAAACGCTCACTTGGCGACATGAAACTCGTATGACTACTCCGATGCGGCCGATCCAGGCATGGATGACGGATTGCGCGACGCGTGCCGCACAGCGTGAATGATAAGCTCGTCCCCAGTTGCTTCGTAGAAAACAACATACGGATAGGGCGAGGCCGCCACGCGGCGGATCACGGGGTCGTCCGTGCGCGTCCCGATAAGCGGATGCTTCAGAAGAAGAGCAATCGTCACGTAAATGCGACTTTGCACCCGCGCCGCACCCCGAGGCGATTTCCCATCGATATAGTCGAGAATGTCGTTGAGATCGGCAAGCGCCGGAAGAGTGTACCGAAGCTTCAAAGCCCGCGCTTGGTCCAAACCGCGCGCACCTGTTCATCCGTGGCGAACTCGCCACGGGCGGCGGCGGCTTTCGAGAGGTCAAGCGCGACGCGCTCCTCGGCGGAAAGGATCACCGGCGGCTCTTCCTCGCCGGCTAGCTGCAAAACCAGGCGCGCGATATCGTCCTGCAATTCAGGAGGCAGGGCGCGGGCGGCTTCAACAGCCTGTTCGAGAAGCTTTGTCATAAATCAATTCTAGCCCTTCAATCGAGTCCCTGGAAGAGTTTTCGAGGCTCGCCTACGCGCATCATTTATGCGCAAAAAAGTAATTTTGAATTCAATATTCTATGTTTTGAGCATAAATTTTCGATTTGGCGCGGCTGACCAGCATCTTAGTCCGCTCCCGGCGCATTGCCGCCGAATTCGAAACTTTCTGGCCCCTTTTTTGTGAATATTGCTATGCTTCGTAGCCCCCGGGCATATCAAAACTCGGCCAGTCGAGGGTTCTGTTCGCCTTGAAAACCTGTTTCGCCCTCCTCTTCGCAACTCTGGCGCTTGCAACAAACCCCGCGCTTGCCCTCGACAAAGTGACCTTCGCGACCAATTGGCTCGCCGAGGCCGAGCATGGCGGATTCTATCAGGCGCTCGTCGACGGCACTTATGCGAAATACGGGCTCGACGTCACGATCCTGCAAGGCGGCCCGCAAACCAACAACAAGCTTTTGCTCGCGGCGGGGAAAATTGAGTTCAATCTCGGCGCCAATATGATCCAGGCCTTCGACGCGGTCGCGGGGAATGTTCCGATCGTCGCCGTGGCCTCGATGTTTCAAAAGGACCCTTTCATCCTCATGTCGCATCCAGGCGCGGGCCTCGACCGGTTCGAGGATCTGCCGAAGGCGACGGCCTTCATCGGAAGGGACGCGCTCGTCTCGGTCTATCAATGGCTGAAGACGGCCTATGGATTCAGGGAAGAAAACGTCAAGCCCTATAATTTCAACGCCGGCCCTTTCATCGCCGACAAAGGCTCGATCGAAGAGGGCTATGCGACCTCCGAACCCTTTGAGGTGGAGCGGCAAGGCAAGTTCAAGCCGAATGTCTTCCTCCTCGCCGATTACGGCTATGATTCCTATTCAACCACGATCGAGACGCGCCGCGACCTGATTGAAAAGAATCCCGATCTCGTGCAGCGATTCGTCAACGCCTCGATCATCGGCTGGTACAATTATATCTACGGCGACAACGCCAAGGCGAATGCGCGCATCAGGCGCGACAATCCCGATATTACCGACGATCAACTCGCCTATTCGGTCGCGAAGCTGAAAGAATATGGGATCGTCGACTCCGGCGATGCAGCAGAGCTCGGCGTCGGCGCGATGAGCGACGCGCGGATCGACAGCTTCTTCTCCAAGATGACGAAAGCCGGGCTCTTCAAGCCCGACCTCGCCTACAAGCGCGCCTATACTCTGCAATTCATCAACAAAGGCGTCGGCCTCGATCTGCGGCCGCGCCAATGACGGGGATCTGCGCGCGCCGCACTCAGGGCGTCCCATGCTGGATATGACAAGGCCGCAAACGCTCGTCTCTCTGCGCGGGATCGGCAAGACCTACGTAAATGGAACAGTCGCGCTCGAAGGCGTCGATCTGGAGATTCGCGGCGGCGAATTCCTGACCCTGCTCGGTCCCTCCGGCTGCGGCAAATCGACGATCCTGCGCCTGATCGCAGGCCTTGATGCGGCATCTTCCGGCGCTTTGACCCGCGCATTCGACAATGTCGGGGCGGCCATAGGCTTCGTGTTTCAAGAGCCGACGCTGATGCCCTGGGCGAGCGCTTTCGACAATGTGTTTCTGCCGCTGCGCCTGCAGGGCCAAAGCAGGCGAATGGCCGCGCCGGCTGTCAAAGAGGCGCTCGGCCTCGTCGGCCTCGCTGATTTCGCCGAGGCCTATCCGCGCGAGCTTTCCGGCGGCATGCGCATGCGCGTTTCGATCGCGCGCGCGCTCGTCCTGCGTCCTTTGCTGCTTTTGATGGACGAGCCTTTCGCCGCGCTTGACGAGATCACGCGATTTCGCCTCAACGACGATCTCTTGCGCTTGCAAGGCGAACTCGGCGCGACGATCGTCTTCGTCACTCATTCGGTCTATGAGAGCGCCTATCTTTCGACCCGCATCGCGGTGATGGCCGCAAGGCCCGGCCGGATTGTCGCGGAGATCGCGACGGACGACGCAAGGCCGCGCGACAAAAACTTCCGGCTAAGTCCAGCCTACGCCTCAAGCTGCAAGCGCGCCGTCGAGGCTTTGCGCGACGCGGTTCATGGGGAGGATTTCTGATGCGCCTGCCGCAATGGATCCGCCGATATGGGCCGCCGAGCTTGGTCTTCCTCGCGATGCTTGCGGCCTGGGAAGCCATCGTGCGCCTTTACGACGTGCCGCCCTATATCCTGCCCGCCCCTAGCCTTGTGCTGGAAACGCTTGCGACGGACTGGGCCACGCTCTTGCCGGCGCTGCTGGCGACATTGAAGGTCACATTCGGCGCTCTCGCTGCGGCAGTCATCGGCGGCGTCGGGCTCGCGATCCTTTTCGCGCAATGGAAATGGGTCGAGCGATCCTTCCTGCCGGTCGCGATCGTCCTGCAGGTCACTCCGATCGTCGCGATCGCACCATTGCTTTTGATCTATCTTGAACCCTCGACGGCCGTGCTCGTCTGCGCCTTTCTCGTCGCGTTTTTTCCGATCCTGTCGAATACGGCGCTTGGGCTCGCCTCGGCCGACCACAACCTTGTCGATCTCTTCAAGCTCTATCGCGCCTCGCGTTGGCGGACGCTTGTGCTTTTACGCCTCCCCGCCGCTTTGCCTTATTTCCTCGGCGGCTTGCGAATCGGCGGCGGCCTCGCGCTCATCGGCGCGATTGTCGCCGAACTCGCGGCGGGCGCCGCAGGCAAAGGCGCGGGCCTCGCCTTCCGCATCGTCGAGGCCGGCTACAGGCTGAACATCCCGCGCATGTTCGCCGCCCTAACCTTGATCTCGCTAACCGGAATAGCGATTTTCGCAGCGCTTTCGGCGCTCTCCGCCTATCTCCTCGGCCGCTGGCACGAAAGCGCGCTCGGACCAGAGAGGTGAGGGTGTTCGCCCGACGGGGGCTCGCCAGTTCCTTCGACGGGCGTGGCCGGTTTTTGAATGGCGCCCTCCCACTCAAAGCAGCCCTTCAGCATTGTGCAAAGAATTTCGCGGGAGGATCAGTTTAACTGAATAGCGTTTATGTGACTTGCCACAATGCTTGGCCATGAGCGACCCACTCATCGCACTTATCCGCGGGGAGAGCCCGAATATCGGGAGCGCCCGCTTTCATAAGGACGCTTTCGATATCTTTCACCAACTCATAGGTGCCGCGAGCAAATTCATCGATTACGTACCACGAAAGGCCTACCGAATTTGCCCCGGGGGCATGGAGAGAATGCGCAAGCTCCGTGGTCCGAAATAATTGGATGTCGGCAAAGCTTACGCCGTCTGGCTCCATGTCCTTTTTAAGCGCGTTGCGTCGCGCCTTGAATCTATCGATTTCGGCGGGCGTCAGTCTTGATGCGTTCGCTGCGGCTTCAAGTACACTGTCGATAGAGGCTGTAATGCCTGTCTGACCTTTTCCCGCGTTAGCGTGCAGTCGGGTGAGCACCAAGAGTACGTGCCGGGTAAGCAAGCGCCGAAGAAGAAGTTGAGCAGGGGCATTGATATTCGCGGCAGTCGTCACCGATGGCGTGACGATACCGAGCGTCTCCATCAGTTCCACAGCATCGTCAAGCACGTGCTTTCGGAGATCGTCCTCAGTAGACATTCAGTGCCCGTTCCCACATTTATGTGCCGTTATGCTCGCCAGCCGACCATGACGCACCCGAGATTGACTCAAGATGGACGTTTTGCTGAGTCCATGCCGGCCCCTTTGCACCGGTAATACACGGACTCCAAGGGACATCCGAACCGCCCTCTCCCCCGATCGACGCCCATGTGGCGCGGCGCGACAGAGTGCGCTATGAAACGCCGCTGCGCTTGAGCCGGCGCGGCGATCTCACCCGGCCCATCCGTTGGCCCCGCGCCGCCTTTTTGAGAGACTCTCCATGACAGCTAGCCGCTTCGATGTGCTCGGCCTCGGGAATGCGATCGTCGACGTGATCAGCCGAACCGACGATGATTTTCTTGTCGGCCAGGGATTGCGCAAGGGCGGGATGGCGTTGATCGACGAAGCGCGCGCCGAAGATCTCTATAAAGCCATGGGTCCGGCGACCATCGTGTCGGGAGGCTCCGCCGCCAACACGATCATTGGCGCAGCGGGCCTTGGCTGCCGCACAGCCTTCTTCGGCAAGCTGAAGGATGACGAGCTCGGCGCCCTTTTCGCGCATGACATCCGCGCCGCCAAAGTCGATTTTTCGACTGGTTTCTCCGCCGACGGGCCGGCGACCGCCCGCTGCCTCGTTCTCGTGACGCCCGACGGCCAGCGCACAATGAACACTTTTCTCGGCGCGAGCCAGAATTTGGCCGAATCCGACGTCGACGAAGAGATCGTGAAGCAATCTCGCTTCGTCTATCTCGAAGGCTATCTCTGGGACCCGCCCGCGGCCAAGGCGGCTTTCGTCAAGGCGGCGAAAATCGCCCGAGGCGCGGGGCGCAAGGTCGCCTTATCCTTGTCCGATTGCTTTTGCGTCGATCGTTACCGCGATGAATTCATCGGGCTCATTCGCTCCGAATCGGTGCAAATTCTTTTCGCCAATGAAAGCGAGTTGCACTCGCTCTATCAGACCGCCGATTTCGACACGGCCGTGGAGCGGCTCAAGAGCGAAAACATTCTTGGCGTCGTGACGCGCTCGGAGAAGGGCTCGATTGTGGTCGCCGGCGACGCGATCCTGAGCGCGCCGGCCGTTCCGGTCGAAGAGGTCGTCGATACCACCGGCGCCGGCGATCTGTTCGCGGCCGGCTTTCTCGCCGGCCTCGCCAAGGAGCAGGATTTGGCGACCTGCGCGAGGCTCGGCTCTCTCGCCGCGGCGGAAATCATTCAGCACATCGGCGCGCGCCCGCAGGCCGATCTAGCGCAACTCGCCGCGCAAAGCGGGTTGGCGCTCTAGTCCCGCCGGCTCTCGCTCCGCCTGGCGCTCAACGCCAACTAGCCTTATTCGGCGGCGCGCTTGAACTCGGGATAGGTGCAATGCGCCTCGGATTCGCGCTTGAATTCGAGAATCTTCGGCTTTTCGACGAAAGACAGCTTCAAGCTATGCCAGACGTCGACCAAAGACTCGACGAGATAGGCGACATGCGCGTCCGTGTGCAAGGGGCCTGGCGTAATGCGCAGTCTTTCGGTCCCCTTCGCCACCGTCGGGTAATTGATCGGCTGAATATAGATCGAATGGCGTTCGAGCAGCATGTCGGTCGCGGCCTTGCAGAGTTCGGCGTCGCCGACGAGAACCGGCACGATATGGGAAGGGTTCGCCATCACCGGCAGCCCCGCCGCGCTCAAGGCATGTTTGGTCAGCATCGCCTGGCGCTGATGCAAGGCGCGGAGCTCAGCGCCCTGGCGCTGCTTCAAGAAGCGCACCGCAGTGTTCGCCGCGGCGGCGACGGCCGGCGGCAGAGCCGTCGTGAAAATGAAGGATGGGGCATAGGAACGCACCGCATCGACGATCGCCTCATTGGCGGCGATATAGCCGCCAAGCGTGCCGAACCCTTTTGCGAGCGTCCCTTCGATGACGTCGATCCGGTCCATGACCCCATCGCGTTCGGCGATGCCTCCGCCACGCGGGCCATAGAGCCCGACAGCATGGACCTCATCCATATAGGTCATGGCGTTGTAGCGCTTGGCGAGATCGGCGATCTGAGCGATGGGAGCCATGTCGCCATTCATCGAATAAAGGCTCTCGAAGACGATCAGCTTTGCCCGTTCATGTCCGGCCTCGGCCAAGAGCTCTTCGAGATGGGCGAGATCGTTATGGCGGAAGATCTTCCGCTCCGCCTTCGAACGGCGGACGCCCTCGATCATTGAATTATGGTTCAGCTGATCGGAGAGGATGAGGCAATCGGGCAGAAGATCGCCGATCGTGGAAATCGTCGCGAGATTGGAGATCCAGCCCGAGGTGAAGACGAGCGCCGCCTCCTTGCCGTGCAAGTCGGCGAGTTCGGCCTCGAGCTCGATGAGCGGATGATTGGTGCCCGATATATTGCGGGTGCCGCCGGAGCCGACGCCGTGTCGCGCGGCGGCCTGCGTCATGGCTCCGATGACGTCCGGATGCCTGCCCATGCAAAGATAGTCATTGGAGCACCAGATCACGACTTCCTCGGCGCAATCCTTGCTGCGCCGCCAGAGCGCGCGCGGAAAGGCCTCAGCGTCCCGCTCGAGATCGGCGAAGACCCGGTAGCGGCGTTCATCCTTCAATCGCGAAATCGCATCGTCGAAAATTCGCCGATACACCATGTTGAACGTCCCCAAGGCTCCGATCGCTGCGGAGGGCGAGAGCGGATCTTAAAAGATCCATCCACAGTTCGTCTATCGAAAAACTAGGCTTATAACCTTTTCGCCCGCTCCAAAAGGGTCCCTCCGGCGGCGGATCGTCTCAACGGCAACGGACAGCCCCGCTTAAATGGCAATTCCTCAGGAAATATGCGAGGGGCTTTCCATTCGGCGGCGATCTTAAGGCTTTAGAGGCGTTCGCGCGGGCCGTCAAATTATCCGCAACGGGGGACCATGCGAATTCTCGTCACAGGCAGCGCCGGCTTCATAGGCTTTCACATGGCGCGCCGGCTGCTCGACGCCGGCCATCTGGTCGTCGGCGTCGACGGCTTCACCCCTTATTATGACCGCACTCTTAAGCTGCGGCGTCACGAAATCTTGAAGCAAAACTCCGCCTACGTCGGCCATGAGGCCATGCTCGAGGATTTCGCCGCGCTGAAAAGCATTTTCGGAAAAGGCTTCGATGCGGTCTATCATTTCGCTGCACAGGCCGGGGTTCGCTACAGTCTGGACAATCCGCGCGCCTATGTCGACGCCAATCTCGTCGGAACCTTCAATCTCTTGGAGCTGATGCGCCATGCGCCGCCGGGACACGCCCTGATGGCGTCGACCTCTTCGGTTTATGGGGCCAACGCCTCCATCCCGTTTCGCGAAACCGACCGCGCCGATCATCCCTTGACGCTCTACGCCGCCTCCAAAAAGGCTAATGAGGAAATGGCCCACGCTTATAGCCATCTCTTCAAGATTCCGATCACGATGCTGCGGTTCTTCACGGTCTACGGCCCCTGGGGACGGCCGGACATGGCGCTGTTCAAATTTGCATCGGCGCTTTTCGAAGGTCGGCCGATCGACGTCTATAATCATGGGAACATGCGGCGCGACTTCACTTTCGTCGACGATCTCGTCGAAGCGATGATCCGCCTCATGGATCGCGCGCCGCCTGCGCCGGATGGCCGTTCATCCCCTATATCGCCCCTCGACAGCCTGTCGCCGGCGGCGCCCTGGCGCGTCGTCAATATTGGCGCGCAAACGCCGGTCGCCCTCATGGATTTCGTCGCCGCGATCGAAGCCGCGACCGGATTGCAGGCTTCATGCAATTTCATGGACATGCAACAGGGCGATGTTCCAATCACTTACGCCAACACGGAACTGCTTTTTCTTTTGACGGGATTCACGCCGAAAACGCCCTTGCCCGAGGGCGTCGCCGCCTTCATTGCTTGGTATCGCGCCTATTTCGGGCTTTGAAGGACTTTTCCAAAAATGGAAGGCTTCGTCCAACGACGCAACGGCCGGGGATTGGTCCCGGCCGCAATCTCGTCGGGGCTTTCGCCTGGTTTTCTGAAAGACAGCCGGCTTTCCGATCGGGTTCAACCGGAAAGTCGCTTTCATTTGTTGTTACAAGCTATGCTGCAACCTGCTTCGCTTGAACTTGCGCTTAATCAATGCAGGACTTCACCGCGCGCGTGACCGCCGTAAACTCTGCAGGAACAACCGTCACCCAAATAGGCGGAGTGATAAAGCAGGCAGGTTTTCACTGGCGTCGTGCAATAATTGCCATAGCCGCCGACCGCCACGCTCCGGCCAGTCATCAATGGCGCCGTCGCCGCGGCCGCTACCGCCAAGGGCGCGGTCACTGCAGCCGCTATGGGCGAATACCCATAGCCGCCATAGCCACCATAGCCATAGCCATAGCCCGGATAGCCGCCGTAGGCGTAATCATAGGGATAGCCATAGTCGTATCCCCCCGCGAGGCCCGCCAAACCTAGGCCTAGTCCAAGGCCGGCGAGACCGTATCCCCATCCGCCGCCCCAGCCGCCGCCACGCCACCCGGCGCCGCGCCAGCCGCCATGCCAGCCGCCGCCATGCCAGCCGCCGCCATGCCAGCCGCCGCCGCGGAACGCCTCCGCGGGACCGCTGGAGATCAAAGCAGCGCTTAGCACCGCCGCGCTCACCAATGCACCAATGCGTCTCATTAACACCTCCTATTGGAGCCCCCCTTGCTGGCGTTGGCTGAACCATCAGGCGCCGTCGCCGTTGTAATGGCGCAGGGGATTACAAAATTTAACTCGGCAATGAGGGGAATTGTTCCATGGCTCTAGATCGGGGTTCGATGGACAATGTTGGCGGCCGGCGGATCACTCACAGAGGTCCATCTCCGACCACTTGATTTGGACGTTCAATCTCTCTTTGCCGTGGAATGCAGAGGAGGCGAATCGAGTGGACAAGTTGTTTCAGAACTTTTTTGCCGGCCTCATAAAAACAGGATCGATGGAGATAGAAACAGCCGACGGACATCGTTTCGTCGTCGGCGACGGTTCGGTGGAGAAAGTTGCGCTGCGCTTCAACGACCGCGCCGCGCAAACTCGCTTCATAGTCGATCCCGAGTTGCATTTCGGCGAATTGTTCATGGACGGGCGGATCGACGTGACGAAGGGCGCCGTCTACGACGCTTTGTTGCTCGCCTCCGAGAATTTGATGCGCCCGGACATTGGTCCGCTGCGAACGCTTCTGCCGCATGTGGGAGCTTTATCTCGCCGGATCCGAATGCGCGTTCCGGTGCGAGGGACTCGTCGTCTTCCAGATCCAGCTTGCAAAGAAAGTCGATGCAGTTCCGCTGACGCGCGATTATTTGGGCCGCGGCGAATCCGTCTTGCGCCAGCGGGAGCGGGTCCAGGCCTCCTACCGCATGGCCGGCTGATCGCGCCGCATCGCCCCGGACCAACCTCGGCGCCCCGCCTGACATCGGCTAGAACGAGACCTTAGGAGTTTGCGCGATGGATGATCGACCCAAAACCGCGTCCGGCTCGACGGAGTCCCCCCCGACGGCGCCAGGTCCATCCAGCGAAAGGATCGTGGTCAAATCGGCGCTGGCTACTCTAGGCACGCCAGAGCATTTCACGAAATATGACAGCATCGTTCCGACGAGCCAGCTCGGCGACCGCAAACTGATGATGGGCGATGACCCCGCATTGCCAAAAATGTCGGCGGCGCCGACCCTGTTCGAATTCTTCGAGAAGAGGCTCCACCCGCATACCGTGAACCACATGTTGCAAAGCGCCCATCTCGCCCTGACGTCCGGGGTCGATGAGAAAGGCGTTCTCGCCTGTCTGTTGCACGACATAGCCGTCGCCGGCCTGATTTCAGGCGACCATGGCTATTGGGGCGCGCAGCTCATCGAACCCTATGTCGATGAGGAGGTCGCATGGGCCGTGCGCTATCATCAGGCGCTGCGGTTCTTCCCCGATCCGTCGGTAGGCTACGACTATCCGCAGGTCTATATTGATCTGTTCGGCGAAGACTATAGACCGGAGTCCTACATCTACGCCGCCTACGACTATGCGCGCAATCACAAGTGGTATGGCAGGGCGCGCATGATCACGGTCAACGATCTCTATTCGTTCGCGCCGGACAGCACAGTGAAGCTCGAGGATTTCACCGACATTATCGGGCGCCATTTCCGCCAGCCGAAGGAAGGCTTGGGGTTCGACAATTCACCTACCGCGCATATGTGGCGCACAATGATCTGGCCGCGGAATTTTTTATGAGGCGCCGCCGACGCCAACCGCGCACCGCAATGGTGCGTGCGCTTGCGCTCAAGAGTCCATCTTCAGCGCGGCAATAAACGCCTCCTGCGGAATCTCGACCTTGCCGAATTGCCGCATCTTTTTCTTGCCGGCCTTCTGCTTCTCCAGAAGCTTGCGCTTGCGGGTGACGTCGCCGCCGTAGCATTTCGCCGTCACGTCCTTGCGCAAGGCCCGGACAGTTTCGCGCGCAATAATCTTGCCGCCGATCGCCGCCTGGATCGGGATCTGGAACATATGCTGCGGGATCAGCTCCTTTAGCTTCTCCACCATGACGCGGCCGCGCATATCGGCGCGATCGCGATGCACGAGCATGGAGAGAGCATCGACCGGCTCGGCGTTGACGAGGATCGACATTTTGACGAGATCCCCTGGCCGATAATCGGTGATCGCGTAATCGAAGCTGGCGTAGCCTTTTGAGATCGACTTCAGCCGATCGTAAAAGTCGAACACGACTTCATTGAGCGGCAAGTCATAGGTCGCCATCGCGCGCTTGCCGACGTAGTTGAGATCGACCTGAACGCCGCGCCGCTCCTGGCATAGCTTCAACACCGCGCCGAGATAATCATCCGGCGTCAGGATCGTCGCGCGAATCCACGGCTCCTGGATCTCCTCGATCTTGGTCGGATCGGGCATGTCGGCCGGATTATGCAATTCAAGCGTTTCGTCCCCGCGCTGGACGATCTTGTAGACAACCGAAGGCGCGGTGGCGATGAGATCGAGATTGAACTCGCGCTCGAGCCGCTCCTGGATGATCTCGAGATGCAACAGCCCGAGAAAGCCGCAGCGAAAGCCGAAGCCTAATGCGGCCGAGCTTTCCATCTCATAGGAGAAGCTCGCGTCATTCAGCCGCAAGCGGCCCATGGCGGCGCGCAAATCGTCGAAATCGGCGGCGTCGACCGGGAAGAGCCCGCAGAATACCACAGGCTGGGCCGGCTTGAAGCCAGGCAGAGGCGCGTCGCAGGATTTGCGCTCGTCGGTGATCGTGTCGCCGACGCGGGTGTCGGCGACCTGCTTGATCTGGGCGGTGATGAAGCCGACCTCGCCAGGCCCAAGCTCTACGACGTCCTGCATCTTTGGCCGAAACACGCCGATCTTATCGACCGTGTAATGGGCGTCCGTGCCCATCATCTTGATCTTCTGATCTTTCCTCAACACGCCGTCGATGACGCGCACGAGCACGACGACGCCGAGATAGGCGTCATACCAGGAATCGACGAGAAGCGCCTTCAACGGCGCCGTCTCGTCGCCCTTCGGCGGCGGCAGACGCTTGACGATCGCCTCCAGCACAAGATCCACGCCAAGCCCGGTCTTTGCGGAAATCAGCACGGCGTCGGAAGCATCGAGCCCGATCACGTCCTCGATCTGCTGCTTGATTCGCTCCGGCTCGGCGGCGGGCAGATCGATTTTGTTCAGGACAGGCACGATCTCATGGCCGGCGTCCAGCGCATGATAGACATTGGCGAGCGTCTGCGCCTCGACGCCCTGGCTCGCGTCGACGACAAGCAGCGAGCCTTCGCAGGCGGCGAGCGAACGTGAAACCTCATAGGCGAAATCGACGTGGCCGGGGGTGTCCATCAGGTTCAGGATATAGGTCTTGCCGTCCTGCGCCTTGTATTCGAGCCGAACCGTCTGCGCCTTGATGGTGATGCCGCGCTCGCGCTCTATGTCCATCGAATCGAGCACCTGCTCGACCATGTCGCGTTCGGCTATGGTCCCGGTCGCCTGAATGAGCCGGTCGGCGAGCGTCGATTTGCCATGGTCGATATGGGCGACAATGGAGAAATTGCGGATATTTTCGAGAGAATGGGTTGTCATGGCTTGCGAGATAGCAGGCGCCGACGGCGAAGGGAAGGAGAAGCGGCGAGAGCGGGGCGGCGCACTCCGATTCTGTGCGCCGCCGCTTCAGCCGCCGTCGCTAGCGTTCAGATCATCAGCTATGATCTCGGCCTCCGCCTCCTCGGTCGGCGCGCCAAGCACGAGCTTCTTACCGACGCGCGCCTTGGCGACTATTTCGCGCAGCGGCAATTCGGTCGCCGCGCCGAACCGCGCCAGCACATCGTCATAGACCGCAATCGCGTCCTCGCTTCGGTCGAGCGCGCCGAGCGTGACCCCCTTGTTGAAGAGCGCCTTGGCGCGCCAAATACGGCGGTCTGCATCCAACGAAGTCAAAAACTTATTGGCAATCTCCGCGAATGCCGTGATCGCCTCGTCTAGTTTGCCGAGATGAAACTTGGCGATTCCCCAAGAATTCTTGGCTCGCGCCCATTCGATATCGGTCTTCGCTGCGCCCTCTGCTTTAGCAGCGCAAAACAGGACGGCTGCATGATCTGGAACATCCACCCCCAAAAGTCTCTCTGCTTCCTCTATCCAAAAGTCGAAACTCGGAGAAGAAGCCGCGGTTTTTTTGTCGGCAAGTCCCTCGGTTGGCGCGCCGTCCAGGACAGGTCCGCCCGCTGAAAGACCAGTTTTGCGCTCTGGTGTCCCTTCAGCCAAAGCGCCAGATGACCGTCGAGCGTGTCAGCAAATTCCTCAATTGTCTCGTATTGCTTAAAGAGATAGCGCTTCCCTTTTTCGATTTTCTTTTTGAATGCGAGAACGGGTTTCAGCTGATCGACGGGATCGCACAATTTACCTGCGTCAACCTGCTTGAAGAACAGAGCTATATTTCGAATTTTTGTCGCTCGATAGAGTTCTTCGGCGAGCGCCCATTCTTCCTCTGTTCCGGACGTGTGGCCGTTTCCAGTAGGTGAGCCCCAGCGATCGTGGAGAACGAAAACCGCATAGTCGCATTGCTTCAGGTCTTCGTTGATTTGCTCTTGCGGCCGACCTACCCCTCCGATCGTGTCTTCCCAGCCGACAGGATGAAACATGACGTCCTTTTCATATCCATGATACGCGGAGCATTTTTCCAGCGCATGACGGAATTTTTTTCGCTCATCGTCCAGTCCGCTCGGAGAGCCGATGAAGACACGGTACTGCGTGATCGATTTTGGCACGGAGAACCTCGAGGCGGGCGGACAAACCGTTCGCACCCGGCAAGGGGGAAAGACGACTTTCAGAGAGTTATCCGGAGGCCCCGCCTTGGCGTCAAGTTTGATCCAGCGGTTCCCGCCTTGCGTTTCAGTGGCCAATTAGAGCGCAACGGCGCTTGCGCCGCGCTTCCCGCCGCCTCACCGCGCGCGCGGATGCGCCTCGCGATAGGCTTCGATCAGCCGCGCGCTATCCACCGCCGTGTAGATCTGCGTCGTCGAGAGCGAGGCGTGACCCAATAGCTCCTGGATGGCGCGCAGATCGCCGCCTCGCCCGAGCAAATGAGTGGCGAAGGAATGACGCAGCGCATGAGGCGTCGCGGTCTCGGGCAGCCCCAGCGCGCCGCGCAAACGCTCGACGGCAAGCTGAATGACGCGCGGCGAAAGCGGGCCGCCCTTCGCCCCGACAAACAGCGACTTCTCAGGAGAAAGGACATAGGGGCAGAGCGCGAGATAGGCTTCGATTCCCCGCCGCACGGGCGCGATGACCGGCACGCTGCGAGTCTTTCGTCCCTTGCCTGTCACCGTCAAAACGTCGAGCTCGCTGATTGGCGCCTCTGAGCGCCTCACGGCCAAGGCCTCGGAAATGCGCAAGCCCGCGCCGTATAAAAGGCCGAGAACGGCGGCGTCGCGGGCCAGAATCCAAGCTGGCCGGTTCTCGCCGGCGCGGGCTTCCACGCCAACGACTTGGCGCGCGGCCTCCGCGGGCAAGGGCTTCGGCAAACGGCGCTGAATTTTTGGCGCGCGCACCGCGGCGAAAGCGTTGGTCCTGGCTTCGCCATTGCGCTCCAGATAGCGCGCAAAAGACCGCAGTCCCGCAAGCTGGCGAAGAAGCGAGCGGCTGCCAGCGCCCTCCCCGCGCCGCTGCGCCATGAAAGCGCGCAAATCCGCAGGCGTCAGCTCCGCGATTGTCGCAAGCGAAGGCGCCGCGCCGAAATGAGTCGCCGCAAAGGCCAGGAATTGGCGCAGATCGCGCGCATAGGACGCGAGCGTGTGGGCGGAGGCGCGGCGCTCGCCGGCAAGATGGGCGAGCCAGCGCTGCGCCGCTGACGCCAACTCGCGATCGGCGGGCGCGGAGACGAGCGAGACGTCGGTAGCTGGATCTTCGTTGCGGGGGACGGCGGCGCGCATGCCGCGATGATCGCGCCTTGACCTTAATGGTTCATCAAGGCTGAGCCATCACGAAGTAAGGGCCAGTCCCGGCTAGGGTCCTTGGCCGGACGGCGGCCGACGCGGCGCCGGCATCGATTGGAAAAGCCTCGCGCCCCCGCCGCCGCTGTGATTTGGCCTCAAGTTAATGACCGTGGCTGCCGAAACCTTGCGCCTTGGCCTCCGCCGCGACCGTCTTGATCTCCTCGACGGCCGCTTGGTAAAGCTCGTCGGCTTTGCGGTGGATTTGATGGTCGGATTGGTCGACGCCGGCTTTGTCGAAATCAGCGCGGATCGTCTTGAAGATTTCGTCGGCGTTGTTTTCTTCGAGATCAGCGGCGATCAGCGTGGCCGCGTAATCTTCCGCAGCGGCGCCCGTCTTGCCGAGTTTCTCGGCGGCCCAAAGTCCGAGCCATTTATTACGCCGCACGTTGGCCTTGAACTTCAGTTCCTCGTCATGCGCGAGCTTGGCTTCGAATGCCTGTTCGCGCTCGTCGAAAGTCGTCATGAGGCTCCCCATGTGGAAGTGTCCAAATCTCCGCATCCATGCGAAGGCGGCCATATTAACAAGATTTCGCGAAAACGCCATGCTCCGCATAGCAAGGCCGCAGCTCGATTTCCTTCTGTATTCGGCCCTCGATCTCTGCTAGAAAGCGGGCGCTGGTTACAATTGAGGAATCAATCTTAGATATTTCTCAATACGTTGGCTCAGCATTGTGTGGGCGCCCGCTTTCGGATAGGGTCAGCCTGTCAGCTTGTCCGCCAAGCTGGAAATAGCTAGGACCTCACTCGAAACCGCGGCGACGCCCGATGCATAGCCTACGCCCGCCCCGCCCGGACATCGCAGCGTAGTTGCTGGTTTGGACGCGGCCCATAGGACGTTCACAGGAGCCACGGCCGCCCATGGATCATCTCAAGCCACGGTTAATCCCAATGAATCGCCGCCGGCGCATATATGAAGGCAAGGCCAAGGTCCTCTATGAGGGCCCCGAGCCGGGTACGCTCATCCAGCATTTCAAGGACGACGCAACCGCTTTTAATGCCAAGAAGCACGAGGTGATCGACGGCAAAGGGGTCCTCAACAATCGAATCTCCGAGTTCATCTTTCAAAATCTCAACGACATCGGCGTGCCGACTCATTTCATCCGCCGGCTCAACATGCGCGAGCAGTTGATTCGCGAGGTCGAAATCGTGCCGCTCGAGATCGTCGTGCGCAATGTCGCCGCCGGCTCGCTTTCGACGCGGCTCGGCATCGAGGAAGGCACGCAATTGCCCCGCTCGATCATCGAATTCTACTATAAGAATGACGAGCTGAACGACCCGATGGTCTCGGAGGAGCATATCACGGCTTTCGGCTGGGCAAGCCCGCAGGAAATCGACGACATCATGGCCCTCGCGATTCGCGTCAACGACTTCCTCTCCGGGCTTTTCCTCGGCGTCGGAATTCGCCTCGTCGATTTCAAGATGGAATGCGGCCGCCTTTGGGAAGGCGATATGATGCGCATCGCCGTCGCCGACGAGATTTCCCCCGATTCCTGCCGCCTCTGGGACATCAAATCGAACGACAAGCTCGATAAAGATCGCTTTCGCCGCGATCTCGGCGGCCTTGTCGAAGCCTATACCGAGGTGGCGCGCCGGCTCGGCATCATGCAGGAGAACGAGCAACCCCGCGCGAGCGGACCAAAACTCGTTCAGTAAGAATTCGAATTGGCTTCATCTGTATGGAGCTCTGGCAAAGCTCTCGCGGCGACGCGAAAGCGCCCCTGGCGTCCGCGGCCCCCGACAAGCGACCGGCTCGATCGAGGGGTAGGATTTGCGATCCAAGGCAAATCGAACTATGCGGAGGCTTCGGCCTCCGTTTTTGTTTTCTCGCCGCAAAGATTGCGTTCGCTCCGCAAGCCATGACAAAAAAGATGGATCTATCTCCGATGAAAGCCCGCGTCGTCGTCACTCTCAAGGATGGCGTTTTAGATCCGCAAGGCAAAGCCATTGAAGGGGCGCTGAAGTCGCTCGACTTCAGCGGGATCGAAAGCGTTCGCCAGGGCAAGATCTTCGACATCGAACTCGCGGCGTCCGATCGATCCGCCGCTGAAGGCTTGTTGCGCCAGGCTTGCGAGAAGCTGCTCGCGAATCAGGTTGTCGAGAACTTCCGCGTGGAGATCGTCGAACTATCCTGAGCCGCGGCCTCGACGACGCAAAATGACTCATCGCCAAATTCGTCCTAGCGAAGGGCGAGGACAATTTGGCTTTTGATTCGCGCGAGCGACTGCGACGCAAAAGAGTTGATCGAAACATGAACGCCGCCATTATCCTGTTTCCCGGCTCCAATCGCGAGGGCGACGTCTTTCGCGCAATCGCAGCCACGGGCGGCAAGCCGACGCTCGTCTGGCACCGCGACCACGACCTGCCGAAGGGCGTCGATCTCGTCGTGCTTCCAGGCGGCTTTTCCTATGGCGATTATCTGCGCTGCGGCGCGATCGCGGCGCGGGCGCCAATCATGGATGCGGTCCGCGCCCATGCCGCGCGCGGCGGGCTTGTGCTCGGCATTTGCAACGGTTTTCAGATTCTTGTCGAAAGCGGGCTTCTGCCGGGCGTCCTGATGCGCAACGCCAATTTGCGCTTCATCTGCCGGATGCAGCATTTGACCGTCGAGCGCATCGATACGCCCTTCGCCTTCCGATACGACAAAGGCCAGACCATCAAAGTCGCGATTGCCCATGGCGAAGGCAATTATATCGCGGATGAGGAGACGATCGCGCGCCTCGAAGGCGACGGCCGCGTCGCCTTCCGCTATTGCGACGCGAGCGGCGCTATAGGAGGATCCGGCAATCCGAATGGCTCGATGAACGACATTGCCGGGATCTATTCGCAAGGTTTGAATGTGCTGGGCCTGATGCCGCATCCGGAAAATCTCATCGATCCGCTTGTCGGCGGGACCGACGGTCGCGGCTTGTTCGAGAGCCTGATGGCGCTTACAACGGCAGCTTAAATTTTGCCGCCCTTGCGCGCCCTGCTCTCGCTGCTGCACCTGTGCGCATCGACTGCGGCTCGTTGCTTGAGGCTCGATGCGTCCAGCCGATTCGAAGTTACGTTTTGAGGCTAGAATTAAAGTGTCCCGCCACGAGCCCCAAATCACCCCCGAGCTCGTCGCCGCGCATGGCCTCAAGCCCGACGAATATGAGCGAATTCTGGCCCTCATCGGGCGGGCGCCGAGCTTCACCGAACTCGGCGTCTTCTCGGCCATGTGGAACGAGCATTGCTCCTATAAATCCTCGCGGCTGCATTTGCGCCGGCTTCCGACCAAAGCGCCTTGGGTCATCCAGGGACCCGGCGAAAACGCCGGCGTCATCGACATTGGCGACGGTCTCGCCTGCATCTTCAAGATGGAGAGCCACAACCATCCATCCTATATCGAGCCCTATCAGGGCGCGGCGACTGGCGTCGGCGGAATCTTGCGCGACGTGTTCACCATGGGCGCGCGTCCGGTCGCCTGCTTGAACCTGCTGCGCTTCGGCGCTCCCGAGCATCCGCGCACGCGCCATCTCGTCGCCGGCGTCGTCGCCGGCATCGGCGGCTATGGCAATAGCTTCGGCGTGCCGACCGTCGGAGGCTCAACGAATTTTCATAAGGGCTACGACGGCAATATTCTCGTCAACGCCATGGCCGTGGGCGTCGCCAGGACGGATGAGATTTTCTACGCCAAGGCGACTGGCGTCGGCAACCCGATCGTCTATCTCGGCTCGAAGACCGGCCGCGACGGAATCCATGGCGCGACCATGGCCTCGGCGGCTTTCGAAGCCGACGCCGAGGAAAAGCGCCCGACCGTGCAGGTCGGCGATCCATTCACCGAAAAGCTGCTGCTCGAAGCCTGCCTCGAATTGATGCGCACCGGCGCCGTCATCGCCATTCAGGATATGGGCGCGGCGGGCCTCACCTCCTCCGCCGTCGAAATGGGCGCCAAGGGCAATCTCGGGATCGAGCTCGATCTCGACGCCGTGCCCTGCCGCGAAACGGGCATGTCGGCTTACGAAATGCTGCTTTCGGAAAGCCAGGAGCGCATGCTGATGGTGCTCGACCCTGGCAAGGCCGCTGAGGCGGAGGCCGTCTTCCGCAAATGGGGCCTCGATTTCGAAATCATCGGCAAGACGACGGATACGCTGCGCTTCACCGTCAAGCACAAAGGAGAAATCAAAGCCGATCTGCCGATCAACGAGCTCGGCGACGCTGCACCGCTTTACGATCGCCCCCATGTCGTCACGCCGAAGAGGCCGCCGCTCGGCGAAATCGCCGCTCCTGTCCCTCATGCGCAGGCGCTATTGCGGCTCCTCGCCTCGCCCGACCTTTGCTCCAAGCGCTGGATCTATGAGCAATATGACCATTTGATACTCGGCAATACGGCGCAAGCGCCGGGCGGCGACGCCGCCGTGATCAGGATTGGCGATGGGCCAAAGGGCTTGGCGCTCACGACCGACGTCACCCAGCGCTATTGCGAGGCCGATCCCTATGAAGGCGGCAAGCAGGCCGTCGCCGAAGCCTGGCGCAATCTGACCGCCGTCGGCGCCCTGCCCCGCGCGGCGACCGATAATTTGAATTTCGGCAATCCGGAAAAGCCGGAGATCATGGGCCAGCTTGTCGGCTGCATCGAGGGCATAGCAGAGGCCTGCCGCGCGCTCGACTTTCCGATCGTCTCCGGGAATGTCTCGCTCTACAATGAAAGCAGCGGGCGCGGAATACCGCCGACCCCTTCAATCGGCGGGGTCGGAGTTCTGGAAGACGCGAGCCGGACAGCGACCCTGTCGATCAAGCGCCCGGGCGACGCAATCCTCTTAATCGGCACGACCGAAGGCTGGCTCGGCCAATCGCTCTATTTGCGCGAGATTTGCGGCCGCGAAGAGGGCGCGCCGCCGCCGGTCGATCTCCCCGCGGAAAAGCGGAACGGCGATTTCATTCGCGGCCTGATCGCCAATCGGGCCTTGACCGCCGCGCATGACATTTCCGACGGCGGCCTCGCGGTCGCGCTTGCCGAAATGGCCATCGCCGGCAAAATTGGCGCGAAGATTGAGGTTTCTGGGTCGATTCCGGAGCAGAGTTTCCTCTTTGGCGAGGATCAAGCGCGGTATATTGTCACAGCATCTCCGGAAAAGGCCGAGGCGATCCGGAGCGAGGCGGAAAAAGCCGGCGTCGCCTGTGAAATCATTGGCGCGACCGGCGGGGCTGCGTTGACCCTCGGCGGCGAGATAGCCATATTGTTGGCTGACCTATTGCAAGGCCACGAAGGGTGGCTGCCCGATTATATGGCTGGGGCAATATCTTGAGGGCGGCTGCGATGGCGCGCGACAAGAGACGCCTCCGTTTCGCAGCCGATCGAAGAGACGAGGATGAATTTATCATGGCCATGGAACAAGCTGACATCGAGAAGCTCATCAAGGAAGGCATCCCGGACGCCAAGGTCCAGGTCACCGATCTCGTGGGCGACAAGGACCATTATGCGGCGGTCGTCATTTCCTCCGAGTTCACCGGCAAGACCAAGCTCCAGCAGCATCAAATCGTTTACAAGGCGCTCGGCGACAATATGGGTGGCGCGCTTCATGCTCTCCAGCTCACGACCTACGCGCCGAAATGAGGCGTTTGTCGGAAAGCTGACAAAGTCGCAAATTTTCAAACCTCCGTCAGAGGCAAACCTTTATCTGAAAGGATCCGGCAATGCCCATCAAGGATATTATTCAGTCGACCATCGACAAGAACGACGTCGTGTTGTTCATGAAAGGCACCCCGAACTTCCCGCAATGCGGCTTTTCCGGGCAGCTCGTCCAAATCCTCGCCCATCTCGATGTGCCTTACGAGCATGTGAATTGTCTGGAGAATGACGAGATTCGTCAAGGCATCAAGGAATTCTCCAGCTGGCCGACCATTCCGCAGCTCTACATCAAGGGCGAATTCGTCGGCGGTTGCGACATTGTCCGCGAGATGTTCCAGTCCGGCGAGCTTTCCGCGCATTTGACCGGCAAAGGCGTCGAGCATAAGCAGACGGCCAAGGCGTAAGCTTCTAGGCCGCCCGGACCAATCCTGGGCAAATCATTGGAGCTCGCCTGAATACCCATATGCCCGGCTCGCGCCGGGCATTTCATTTCGGGGCGCCCCTGGCAGCCTCTTGCGCCCCACGCGACAAGCGCGCGTTCCGTGTTGGAGCATGTTCTAATCGAAAAAGTCGATCAACTTTTTCGGAACATGCTCTAAAGCCGCAGCGGCCTTAGCCCTGACTGGCCTTCAGAAGCGCCAAAGCCTCTGGCGAATCCCATTGCGCGGGGCCGGCCATCGTCCCGATCTCGCAGCCGTCCGCGCCGATGAGGATCGTCGTCGGCAGCCCCAAAACCTTGCCGGCCTGTTTCAAGGCCTGGAAAATATCCGCCGTGCTATCGGCGTAAAAGGTGAGATTTTTTACCCCAATTTCGTTCAAGAAAGCCTTCGGCCGCTCGAGTTTGGCTGTGTCTATATTCACCGCAACCACGAGAAAATCCTTGGAGCCAAGCGCGCCCTGCAAACGGTCAAGCGCGGGCATTTCCTGCCGGCAGGGCACGCACCAAGTCGCCCAAAGGTTCAAGAGCACTTCGCGGCCCTTGAAATCCGCGAGCCCGACCGGCGTCCCGTCAGCCGCCTTGAACGCCAGTTCGGGAAGCGGCTTTGGAGCCTTGGCGAGACTTAAGGCCGCGATCTCGCCGTGAACAAGCGGCTGCAGCCGCGCCGCCTTCGCCGACGCCTCGGGACAAGCAGGATTTACAGCGGCTTCCTTGCCGTCCGGCGGCTTGATCGCGTAAAGGACAATCACCAAAAGCACGGCGGCGATAGCGCCCGCCGCGATCCCGATGCGGCGCGCGAAACCCGGGCTGTTCTCCTGTTTCGAAACGTCTTGCGTCATACGGACACCGTTCTAAAGAGCGCGAGAAGATGAGCAACAAAATGTGGGGCGGCCGGTTCGCGAGCGGTCCGGACGCCATCATGGAAGAAATCAACGCCTCGATCGGCTTCGATTACAGGCTCGCCTTGCAAGACATCGCGGGCTCTCAGGCCCATGTCGCCATGCTCGCGCAGACGGGCATTCTCGCCCAAGAAGACGCGGCGGCGATTGCGAAGGGTTTAGACGAAATCCGCGCTGAAATCGAGGATGGCACATTCACCTTTTCGCGCGCGCTCGAAGACATTCACATGAATATCGAGGCGAGGCTCACCGCGCTGATCGGCGCGGCGGCGGGGCGGCTTCATACGGCGCGCTCGCGCAATGATCAGGTCGCACTCGATTTCCGGCTCTGGATCCGCGACACGATCGACGGGCTCGACCGCCAATTGCGCGAGCTACAGGAAGCGCTCGCGGACAAGGCCCTGGCCCATGCGGGAAGCGTGATGCCAGGCTTCACCCATATGCAATCGGCGCAGCCCGTGACCTTCGGCCATCATCTTCTGGCCTATGTCGAAATGTTCTCCCGCGACCGTTCGAGACTACGCGATGCAAGAGTCCGGCTGAACGAATCGCCGCTCGGCGCGGCGGCGCTTGCCGGAACCTCGTTCCCGATCGATCGCGCCGCGACCGCGAAGGCGCTTGGCTTCGACCGGCCGACGGCAAATTCCCTCGACAGCGTGTCCGATCGTGATTTCGTGCTCGAAACTTTGAGCGCCGCGGCGATCTGCGCCATTCATCTTTCGCGCTTCGCCGAAGAGATCGTGCTCTGGGCGACCCCGCAATTCGGTTTCGCGGCCCTGTCGGACAAATTCACGACAGGCTCCTCGATCATGCCGCAAAAGCGCAATCCGGACGCGGCCGAGCTAGTGCGCGGCAAGGCCGGGCGAATCATAGGCGCGCTCAACGGCCTCCTCATCGTCATGAAAGGCCTGCCGCTGACCTATTCCAAGGATATGCAGGAGGACAAGGAAGGCGCCTTCGACGCGCTTCATTCGCTCTCGCTCTGCCTCGCCGCCATGACCGGCATGGTCCGCGATCTCGAGCCAGATCTGAAGCGCATGAAGGCCGCCGCAGGAGCCGGCTACGCCACCGCGACCGATCTCGCCGACTGGCTGGTGCGGGCGCTGAAACTACCGTTCCGGGAGGCGCATCACATCACCGGCCGCCTTGTCGCCCTGGCGGCCGCGAAAAAAATAGGGCTCGAGAAGCTGACCCTTGCTGAAATGCAGGCCGTGGAGCCAAGGATCAGCGACGAGGTCTATGCAGTTCTCGGCGTCGAGAAATCGGTTCGAAGCCGCACGAGCTATGGCGGCACGGCGCCGTCAAACGTGCGCGCGCAAGCGAAACGCTGGCTTGCGCGGCTGAACAAGGAGAAGCCGGTCAATCATCCGTCGAGAGATGCGCCGGAATGAAGCCGCTCGGCCCAATGCCCGCGACCTGCAGAATGACCTCGCCATCCTTCGCCCAAACAAAATGCGGCGTCGTCGGAAGCTCCGAGAAGAAGGTTCCCGGCGGATAGGGCGTGACCTTGGTTTCGTCCCATTTATCTCCCCAGCCGAAATAAAGGGTTCCCGACAAAACCGTGAGCGTGCGGATCTCCTCCGGATGCGTATGGGGCTGCACCTTGAGGCCGGCGGGGAATTTCAGGCGCATGACATAGAGGCCAGGCTTCGCCGGATCGCCATAGAGGACAGCCGTTTGCGGCTTGCCGGCCTCAGCTTCGCTGAAAGCCACGTTTTGAGGCAGCTTCACGACTCCGTCGCTATCCGCCCGGACGGCGATGCCGCCGAAGGCCAAACTCAGGCTCAAAAGCCCCGATGCAACGCAAGCCTTCCACATATTTCGACGCATTGGCCGTTCTCCAGATTGATCGCTTCAACTGCGCTAAGCGGACGCCTTCGCCCGCTTCGCATTCGTGCCGCGCGTCAAGAACGCCAAAGCTTCCGTTTTGTTGCGCGATTCAAACCGACCGGTCCTCAACCAGCGCTTCGCTCCGGCGCCAATTTGGCCTTTTGCTTCGACGCCTTAGCGCGGGCGCGCCATTCCTCGAACCTCTGCAAGACGACAAAGACCGAAGGAACGAAAACCACTGTCAGAAGCGTCGAGCCGAGCATTCCCGTCAAAACGGCAATGCCGATCGACTTCTGCGCGCTCGCCCCCGCTCCAGAGCTGAGCACCAACGGCACGACGCCGAGAATGAAGGCGAAGGAGGTCATCAGGATCGGGCGGAAACGGGCGCGCGCCGCTTCGACCGCCGCCGCCATGATCTCATGCCCCTCCCTGATGCGGAGCTCGCGCGCAAACTCGACAATCAGGATGGCGTTCTTGCTCGAGAGAGCGATGAGCAGAATAAGGCCGATTTGCGTATAGAGGTTGCTCGGAACGCCCAACGCCAAAAGCGCGCCGGCCGTGCCGAGCAGCGCAAGAGGCACGGAGACGATCACGGTCAAAGGCGCGATCCAGCTTTCATACTGTCCGGCGAGCACCAGATAGACCAAAAGCAGGCTCAACGCATAGACGAGATAAATCTGACCGCCGACTTGCTTTTCCTGGAAGGACATTGCCGTCCAATCATATCCGGCGCCAGGAGGCAGCGTGCCCTTGGCGATCTGCTCCATGACGGCAAGGCCCTGCCCGGAGCTATAGCCCTGCGCAGGGTTGGCTATGACCGTCGCCGCCGGATAAAGATTATAGAGGCTGATGAGAGACGGCCCCGCGACCGTCTTGATGTCGGCGATTGTGCCGAAGGGCACCATGTCGCCGGAGCTGTTTCGCACTTGCAGGGTTTTTAGGGATTCGGCGTTGACGCGCGCTGAGGCCTCCGCCTGGACGTAGATCTGAAAAACGCGGCCAAACCTGTTGAACTGTCCAACATAGCTCGAGCCCATGTAGGAGCTCAACGCGTCGAGCGCGCTGCCGAGCGGCACGCCCAGCGTTTCGGTCTTGACCCGGTCGAAAGTGACGTCGAGCTGCGGCGCATCGGCCGAGAAATAATTGCGCACGAAGGAGAACATGGACTGGCCCTGCGCCCGATCCGCCATCGCCTGCGCAAAGCGCTGCAGCTCGGCGTAATCGAAGCTGCCGTCGCGGATCTCGACCTTCATCGTCGCGCCGGACACATTGCCGATGCCTTGAATCGGCGGCGGCGGCATGACGAGGGCGACGCCGTCTTCAAGCGACTTCACGCGCGCCGACAAGGCCGTGTAGAGGCCGAGCAGGTCTTGCCCTTTGGCTCGCTTATCCCAGTCTTCGAGAATGATATAGGCGACGCCGGCGTTGGAGAGGCTGGCGCTGTCGTTGAGGGCGGCGATTCCGGCGATCGCAACCACATTCTTCACGCCCGGCTGGGTTTTCACACGCTCCGTAACGCCATCCAGCGCCCGCACTGTGCGCTCCAAAGAAGCGCCTTCGGGGAGCTGCACCACGGCCAGGAAATAGCCTTGATCCTCGACCGGCAGGAACGCCGTAGGCACCTGGCTCAATCCATAGGCGGAAAGCGCGACAAGCCCGGCGACGATGATCGCCATGAAGCCGCTGCGCTTGACCATCCGCGCGATGAGGCGCGCATACCAGCGCTCCGAAGCGTTGTAGACGTGGTTGAAGGCGCGGTAGAAAACATTGCGCTTTTCCGGCGGGGTCACGGGCCGCAGCCAGAGGGCGCATTGGGTCGGCTTCAAGGTCGCGGCGTTGATCGCGCTGATGAGCGCCGTCGCCGCAATGACAAGGGCGAATTGCCGATACATCTGGCCGCTCAAGCCGGGCAGGAACGCCGCCGGCACGAAGACCGCCATCAACACAAGCGTGATGCCGATGATTGGCCCGAGCAGCTCCGCCATCGCTTTGACCGCCGCGTCATGCGGCGACAGCCCTTGCTCGATATATTTGGCCGCTCCTTCGACCACGATGATCGCGTCATCGACCACAATGCCGATTGCAAGGATGATTGCGAAGAGCGTCGAAAGGTTGACGGTGAAGCCGAACGCGGCGATGGCCGCGAAAGCGCCGATGATGGTCACAGGAACGGTCGTCGCCGGAACCAGAGTCGCGCGCCAGTCCTGGAGGAAGACGAGGATGACGACCAGCACGAGAAGAGCCGCCTCGATCAGCGTTTTATATACGTCGTGGATCGCCGCGGCGACGAATTTCGTCGTGTCGAAAGGAACCGACCAGGTCACGCCTTGCGGAAAGGATGCGGCGAGCTCCTTCATCCGGGCCTCGACCCGCTTCGCGACATCGAGCGCATTTGCTTCCGGCAGCTGAAACACCGAAAGACCGGCGGAGGGCCGCCCATCGAGCTTGAAGTTTTGGCTATATTGCTGCGCGCCGAGCTCGATTTGGGCGATATCCTTCAGCCGCGTGATGGGGCCGCCGCTCGATTCCTCGGTCTTTACGATGATGTTCTCGAACTCGGCGGCTACCGTAAGATTGCTCGGCACGTTGATCGTGTATTGGAAATTCTGCCCCGGCGGCGTCGGTGGAATGCCGACCTGACCCGCCACCGTCGAGCGGCTTTGCAGATTCACCACATTGATCACATCGGCGGGCGAAAGCTTGCGCGCCTCCAGCTTCTGCGGGTCAAGCCAGATGCGCATCGCATATTGGCCAGCCCCGAAGATCGACACATTGCCGACGCCGTCGATGCGCGAAATCTCGTCGAGCAGGTTGATCGTGGCGTAGTTCGACAGGAACAGGCTGTCGTAGGCGCCGTCGGGCGAACTCAGCGAGACGATCTCGAGAATCGACGTCGATCTCTTGTTGGTTTGGACTCCTTGAACTTGCACCGCTTGCGGCAATTGCGACATGGCGGTGGCGACGCGATTCTGGACCAGGATTTGCGCCTTGTCCGCATCGGTCCCAATTTTAAACGTCACGGTGAGCGTATATTGCCCGTCGCTCGTGCTCATCGACGACATGTAGATCATGCCCTCGACGCCATTGACTTTTTGCTCGATCGGAAGCGCGACGTCGCGCACCACGGTCGCCGGGCTCGCCCCTGGATATCGAGCCGACACCTGCACCGTCGGCGGCACGACGTCGGGATATTGAGCGACCGGCAGATTGAAAAGGGCGACAAGGCCCAGGATCACGATCAGGAACGCGATGACATTGGCCAGGACCGGCCGCTCGATGAAGAATTTCGCGATCATGGCTTGTCCTGCATAGCCGTCGCCGCGCCCTCAATCGGATTGACCAAATTGCCGGGCACCGCGCGCTGAAGGCCGCCGACGATCACGCGCTCGTCCGGCTTCAAGCCTAACTTGATGATCCTGAGGCCGCCGTCGATCAGGTCGCCGACCTCGACGCGGCGCTCCTCAACAATGTTCTTGTCATTGACGACGAGAAGATATTGGCCCTGTTGCGCCGTGCCGAGCGCGATGTCGGGCGCCAGAACAGCTTCGGCATCATGCTCGATGGGAATGCGCACGCGCACGAATAGGCCGGGCAGGAACAAGGTGTTCTTATTGTCGAGAATGGCTCGGACCGGGAGCGTGCCGGTGTTTCGATCGACTTCCGGCGCTATGTAATCAATCTTGCCGCTATGCTGATAGCCCTGCTCGGTCTGCAAGCCAATCTCGACGGGAATCGGCCCAAGCTGCCTGATCGTCACGCCTAGGTCGCTCAGCCGTTGACGCACGCGGAGCACTTGTTGCTCATCAACGTTGAAATTGACGTAGATCGGATCGACCTGGACGATTGTCGCGAGCTTGGTCGGCCCGCTTGCGCCAACGAAGGCGCCGGCGTCCGCAAGCCGCGCCGAAACGATTCCGTCGAATGGAGCGACGATGGTCGTATATTCGAGATTGCGCTGGGCCTGATCGACCTGACCCTTGGCTTGGGCGAGCGCCGCATAGGTGGAGTCGCGCTTCGCCCTTGATTCGTCGAGTGAGGCGACCGACGACGACTGACGCGCCACCAATTCCTGCTTGCGCTTGAGGTCGGCGTCCGCCTGGACAAGAAGAGCCTCTTGCTGCTCTTGCGCGGCTTTCGCGATCGCCAGAGCGATCTGGTAGTCATTGGGCTGGATCTGAAAAAGCAGATCGCCTTTGCTGACCTTGGCGCCGTCCTTGTACCCGATCTTCTCAAGAAAGCCCTGCACGCGCGCGACGAGGTCAACTTTGTTGAAAGCCGCTGTGGCGCCAGTCAGCTCGCTATAGAGCGTGACCTTGCGCTGCTGCGATTTCACGACAGTGACGTCAGCGACCGGCGGCGGCTGATATTTGTTTTGATTGTTGCAGCCCGCGAGCGTCAAAAGCGATAGGACGGCCACGGCCAATCCCTTGCGCAGCGTCGCCGCAATATCATCCATGGTCGCCTCAATCCTGCCCATCAATCGAACGCTCGCGGACGAGCGCAGATTATTTCGCGCCAGCGCCGCCATGGTCCTCTTGACCTTAGGCGCAAGCTAACGCCTGTCGGTCTCCAAGACCAGCAGGTCCATGCGGATTCTTCAGCAGATCTTCGGACAAACGTCCTAACATATCGCTTGGAACGCCGCGGCGCCTTGGGGCCTCGTCGCATTTTCTTCGCATCGGGACCCGGCGCCGCTTCGTCACAAAACTGCTCAAGCTTGGGAAAAGGCGATCTTTATAGTCTTCCGCGCATGCGCTAGGATCAGGTCACGTCAAGCGGAAGGCGCGCGTGGCCGCCTGCGGTCACGAAGGACGAGGAAGTTTTAAGCTGTCGGATGGCGCTGGTCTCGGGCCAGTGCGCATTGATGGCAAGCAGCGGCGCAACTTGCGTCTGCGGGCGCGTTCGGCCTTTGTATAAACGAGGGAGCTCCGTCTTAATGGACCTCAAAGTCGAAGACCGGGCGGCTGCCGACCCTACCGCGCTCAAGGGAGCGGGCCCGACTTCCGGCGCGGACGAGGTTGCGGCGATCAAGGAGGCGATCGTCAACAAGCTGACCTATTCGGTCGGCAAGAGCATCGAAGCCGCCAGTCCCCACGACTGGTTCGTCGCGACTGCGTTTACGGTGCGCGACCGGATCGTCGAACGCTGGCTCACTTCGATTGAAGAGGTCAATCGAACCGGCCGCAAGCAGGTCTATTACCTGAGCGTCGAGTTCCTGATCGGCCGCCTCTTGTTCGACGCGTTGACAAATTTGGAGCTAGTCGAGCCGACGCGGGCGGCGCTCTTCGCCCTCGGCGTGGATCTCGACGAGCTGCGCGAGGTCGAACCCGATGCGGCGCTCGGAAATGGCGGCTTGGGCCGGCTCGCCGCCTGCTTCATGGAGAGCCTGGCGACCCTCTCGATCGCGGCCTTCGGCTATGGCATTCGCTATGACCACGGCCTATTCCGCCAGCGCATCAAGGACGGCCGGCAACTCGAATATCCCGAAGAATGGCTGTCGTTTGGAAATCCTTGGGAGTTCCAGCGCCCCGAGATGGATTACGAGATCGGCTTCGGCGGCCGCATCGAGGCCGAGCACCAGCCCGATGGAACCGTTAAGCACATCTGGCTGCCCAGCGAGACCGTGGAGGCCGTCGCCTATGACACGCCGATCGCCGGTTGGCGCGGCGCTCATATCAACACGCTGCGGCTCTGGTCGGCGCGCGCGCCGGATCCGCTTCGGCTCGACAAATTCAACAGTGGCGACCATGTCGGCGCGCTAATGGATCAGGTGCGCGCCGAATCGATCTCCAAGGTGCTTTATCCAGGCGACACGACCCCGGCAGGCCAGGAGCTTCGGCTGCGTCAAGAATTTTTCTTCGCCTCCGCCTCCCTGCAGGATCTCGTGCTCCGCCATCTCCGCCAGCATGGCGGGATATTGTCTCTCGCCGACAAGGCCGCGATCCAGCTCAACGACACCCATCCGGCGATCGCGGTCGCCGAGCTGATGCGCATCCTCGTCGATCTTCACGACGTTCCCTGGCGCGACGCTTGGGCGATCACCCAAGCCACATTCGGCTACACCAACCATACATTGTTGCCGGAGGCGCTGGAGACCTGGCCGGTGCCGCTGATGGAGCGGCTGCTGCCGCGCCATATGCAGATCATCTATCTGATCAACGCGATCCATCTCGATCAAGCCAGCAAGCTCGCCGATTCGACCGGCGAACGGCTCGCGGCGATTTCGCTGATCGACGAAGCGCATGGACGCCGCGTCCGCATGGGCCATCTCGCCTTCTTGGGCTCGCATAAGGTGAACGGCGTTTCCAGGCTTCATTCGGACTTGCTGAAGGTCACGGTATTTCGCGAGCTTGACGCCGTGCTTCCGGGCCGGATCACGAACAAGACGAATGGCGTCGCCTTCCGCCGCTGGCTGAAGGAGGCCAATCCCGGACTGACCAGCTTGCTGACCCAGGTCGTGGGCGACCGGCTGCTCGACGACGCCATGTTGCTCGAGAAGGTCGCCGCCGTCGCCGGGGACGCGGCGTTCCAGGAGCGCTACGCGGCGGAGCGCCGCGCGAACAAGCTCGCGCTCGCCAAGCTCGTGCGGCATCGGCTCGGGATCAAGATCGACCCCGACGCGCTGTTCGACGTTCAGATCAAGCGCATTCATGAATACAAGCGCCAGATCCTCAACATTCTGGAGACGATCGCGGTCTATGACGCGATCCGCGCCCAGCCGATGCGCGACTGGATTCCCAGGGTCAAGATTTTCGCGGGTAAGGCGGCGGCGAGCTATGCGACGGCGAAGCTGATCATCCAGCTCGCCAATGACGTCGCCAAGATTGTGAACGCCGACCCCACGGTGCGCGGAATTTTGAAGGTGGTGTTCCTGCCGAACTACAATGTGAGCCTCGCGGAGCGCATCATTCCGGCGGCTGACCTCTCGGAGCAAATCTCGACGGCGGGAATGGAAGCCTCAGGCACCGGCAATATGAAGCTCGCCTTGAATGGCGCTCTCACCATAGGCACGTTGGACGGCGCCAATGTCGAGATTCGCGAGAAGGTCGGAGCCGACAATATCTTCATTTTCGGCCTTACAGCGGAAGAGGTCGAGGCGCATCGCCGCCGCGGCATTGATGGAAGCGAGGCGATCGACCGGTCCGCCAAGCTTGCCGAAGTGCTCGAAGCAATCGCCTCCGGCGTCTTCTCGCCCGATGAGCCGGACCGCTATCGCGGCCTCGTCGACATCTTGGTCCACCACGATTATTTCATGGTGACCGCCGATTTCGAGAGCTATTACGAGACGCAGCGCGCAGTGTTCCGGCGCTGGCGCGATAAGCGCTCCTGGTGGCGGGCGGCGGCCCTCAACACCGCGCATATGGGCTGGTTCTCATCCGACCGCACAATTGCCGAATACGCCACAGACATCTGGAACGTTCCGGTGAAGCCGCCCGGAAGAGGGTGAGATGGATCGCGTCAGGACGGGCGACGACGCCGGCGCCGAACCAGCCTGGCGCATCGGCGACGATGCGTTGGAAGCCATACTGGCTGCGCGCTGCCGTGATCCCTTCGCCGTCCTCGGACCTCATGAAACTCCCGATGGAATAGCGATTCTCGCTTTCGTCCCTTACGCCGACCGCCTGACAGCCGTCCCGGAGGATGGATCGGCCGAGATCCCGCTCGCCGCACGCGGGGGCGGCATGTTCGAAGGACTGACGAAAGAGCGGATGAGCCGATTCCGCTACCGCTTGCGGGCGGAGAATGCGGGCGGCTCATGGGAGTTCGTCGATGCTTACGCGCTGCCGCCGGTCCTGGGCGCGATGGACGACTATCTTCTTGTCGAAGGCACGCATCGTCTGCTCTATGAGCGGCTCGGCGCACATCCGATGCGATTCGAGGGCGTTGACGGCGTGCATTTCGCGGTCTGGGCGCCGAGGGCGCTCAGAGTCTCGGTCGTCGGCGACTTCAATGAGTGGGACGGAAGGCGCCATCAGATGCGCAAGCGCATCGATTCGGGCCTTTGGGAGATTTTCGCGCCCGGCGTGACCGAGGCGGCGGTCTACAAATATGAGATCATCTCGCACGACGGCCGGCTCCTGCCGCTGAAAGCCGATCCGATCGGCTTCGCCGGCGAGCTGCGGCCATCGACCGCCTCGGTCGTCGCCCGAACCGATTGCTTCAGCTGGTCCGACGAGGCCTATCTCGAAACCCGCGCCGGCAAAGACCCGCGCCGCGAGCCTATGGCGATCTATGAGGTTCATCTCGGCTCATGGATGCGCGGCGAAGGTGGGCGGTTCCTCACCTATGACGAACTCGCCGCACAGCTGATTCCTTACGCGCTTGACCTCGGCTTCACTCATCTCGAGCTGCTGCCGATCTCCGAACATCCGCTCGACGCCTCCTGGGGCTATCAGCCGATCGGGCTCTTCGCGCCGACCCGGCGGTTCGGCCAACCGGCGGGCTTCGCGCGTTTCGTCGACAGCGCCCATGCGGCGGGACTCGGCGTTATCCTCGACTGGGTGCCGGCGCATTTCCCGACTGACATACATGGGCTCGCGCTTTTCGATGGCGAACCGCTTTACGAACACGCCGACCCGCGCCGGGGCTTCCATCCCGACTGGAACACGGCCATCTATGATTTCGGCCGCCGCGAGGTCGCGGCCATGCTGACGGCGAATGCGCTTTTCTGGCTCGATCGCTACCATGCGGACGCGCTGCGCGTCGATGCGGTCGCCTCGATGCTCTATCTCGACTATTCCCGCAAGCCGGGCGAATGGGCGCCGAATCCCGACGGCGGCAACGATAACCGCGACGCCGTCGCTTTCCTAAAAAACGTCAACGAACTCGTCTATGCGACTCATCCGGGAGCTGTCACGATCGCGGAGGAATCCACCGCATGGGGCGGCGTCTCGACGCCAACGAGCGCCGGCGGCCTTGGCTTCGGGTTCAAGTGGAATATGGGCTTCATGCACGACACGCTCGATTACATGGCGCTCGATCCGGTGCATCGTCGATGGAGTCATGACAAGCTGACCTTCGGCCTGCATTACGCCTTTTCGGAAAATTTCGTGCTGCCGCTGAGCCATGACGAGGTCGTCCATGGCAAAGGCTCGCTGCTCGAGAAGATGTCCGGCGACGACTGGCGGAAATTCGCCAATCTCAGAGCCTATTACGCCTATATGTGGGCGCATCCCGGCAAGAAGCTTCTTTTCATGGGCCAGGAATTTGCGCAGCGGCGCGAGTGGAGCGAGGATCGAAGCCTCGATTGGGATCTCCTCGCCTACCGCCCGCACGAAGGCGTGCGGGCGCTGATCAGGGATTTGAATCGGCTCTACCGCGCGCATCCAGCGCTCTATGCGCGCGACTGCGAGCCGGACGGCTTTCGCTGGATCGTCGCGGAGGACATCACGCAGTCGGTGATCGCCTGGGCGCGCTATGGCGCAGCAGGCGATCCGCCTGTCGTCATGGTGACGAATTTCACGCCGGAGCCGCGACTGTCCTATCGGATAGGATTGCCACAACCGGGACGCTGGCGGGAAATCCTCAACACGGACGCCGAAATCTATGGCGGATCGGGCATGGGCAATCTCGGCGCGGTCGAAGCGTTGGATGCGCCATCGCATGGCCTTCCGGCTTCGGCCGAACTGACCCTTCCGCCGCTCGCGACGCTTTATTTCACGCTCCAGGGTTAAGAACAAAATCGCGACGAGGACGTTTTGAGCGCATCCAACCGGCCATGGACAGGAATAAAGCATGAGATCGAGCGCGCCGATCGGACGTCAGGCTATGGCCTTTGTGCTTGCCGGAGGACGCGGCAGCCGCCTCCTGGAATTGACCGACCGACGCGCCAAGCCCGCGGTCTATTTCGGCGGCAAGTCGCGCATCGTCGATTTCGCACTTTCCAATGCTCTTAACTCGGGCATCAGGCGCATCGGCGTCGCAACTCAATATAAAGCGCATAGCCTCATCGGCCATTTGAATCGCGGCTGGAATTTCTTTCGCCAAGGCGCCAATGAGAGCTTCGACATCCTGCCGGCGAGCCAGCGGGTCTCGGAAAATCAATGGTATATGGGCACGGCGGATGCGGTCTTTCAGAATATCGACATCATTGCCGACCGCGCGCCGAAATATATGGTCATCCTGGCCGGCGATCATATCTACAAGATGGACTACGAGCTGATGCTGCAACAGCATGTTGATTCGGGCGCCGCCGCGACGATCGGCTGCCTCGCCGTGCCGCGCGAGGAGGCGAGCGGCTTCGGCGTGATGCATGTGGACGAGTCCGGCAGGATCATCTCCTTCATCGAGAAGCCGGACGATCCGCCCGCAATGCCCGGCGATCCTGAGATGTCGCTCGCCTCGATGGGCATATATGTCTTTGAAACGAGTTTCCTGTTCGACCAACTCGATCGCGACGCCGCCGATCCCAGCTCGACCCGCGATTTCGGCAGGGACATCATTCCCTTCATCGTCAAGCACGGCAAGGCAATGGCGCATTACTTTTCACGGTCCTGCGTTCGCTCGTCGAACGAAACGCAGGCCTATTGGCGCGATGTCGGAACGGTCGACGCTTATTGGGAGGCCAATATCGATCTGACCGACATTGTCCCCGACCTCGACCTCTTCGACCAGGAGTGGCCGATCTGGACCGATAGCGCGATCACGCCGCCGGCGAAATTCGTCCATGACGAGGATGGGCGGAGGGGCATGGCGCTCTCGTCCCTTGTCTCGGGCGGCTGCATCATCTCCGGCGCCAAGGTCAAGCGCTCGCTTCTCTTCACAGGCGTCCGAGCCAATTCCTACGCCGACATCGAGAATGCGGTCATTTTGCCTTATGTCGATATCGGCCGGTCGGCGCGGCTCGCCAATGTCGTCATTGACCGCGGCGTGACAATTCCGGAAGGCCTCGTGGTCGGCGAAGATCCCGTGGCCGACGCCAAGCGCTTTCGCCGCACCGAGAAAGGAATCTGCCTTATTACCCAGCCGATGATCGACAGGCTCGGCGCATGAGCGGCGTCACGATTCTCGCTGTCGCTTCGGAAATCTATCCGCTGGTGAAGACAGGCGGGCTCGCCGATGTCGTCGGCGCGCTGCCCGCCGCTCTCGCCACCGAGGGAATCGAGACGGTCACGCTCGTACCGGGCTATCCGGCGGTGATGGACAAGATCGAAGCCGCCGAGCCGGTGCTGGCCGCGAGCGATATCTTCGGCGGCGAAGCGAAAGTGCTGCGCGCCCGCGCCGCCGGCCTCGACCTTTTCGTGCTTGACGCGCCGCATCTCTACGCCCGGCCCGGCGGCCCCTACGCCGGGTCGGACGGACGCGATTGGCCAGACAATGCGTTCCGCTTCGCCGCGCTGTCTTTGACCGCGGCGCAGCTCGGCCTCGGCGAGGCTGCGGGCTTTACGCCCGACATCGTCCATGCGCATGACTGGCAGGCAGGCCTCGCCGCCGCCTACCTCGCCTACGACGGGAGGCCGCGCCCGGCGACCGTGTTCACAATCCACAATCTCGCCTTCCAGGGGAAGTATCCCGCCGACCTCCTCGGGGCGCTCGGTCTGCCGCCGCAGTCCTTCTCAATCGACGGCGTCGAATATTATGGCGCGATCGGCTTTCTCAAAGCGGGACTGCGCCTGTCCGACCGGATCACGACCGTGTCGCCAACCTATGCCGCCGAAATCCAGACGCCGGAAGGCGGGATGGGACTCGATGGGCTTTTGCGCGAACGCGCCGATGTCGTGACCGGCATCCTCAACGGGATCGACGACAAGACATGGGACCCGGAAGCCGACCTGCTGATCGCCTCGCGCTATAACGTTCACGCTCTTGAGCGACGGCCCGCGAACAAAACCGCCCTGCAGAAACGGCTCGGACTCGCCCCTGACCCCGCCGCGCTCGTCTTCGGCGTCGTAAGCCGGCTATCCTGGCAGAAGGGACAAGATCTTACGCTCGCCAATCTCAATATTCTGGAGCGCATGGGCGCGCAGCTTGCCATGCTCGGCGCCGGCGAGCCTATGCTCGAGGAGGGCTTTCGCGCGGCGGCTCTGTCGGGGCCCGGCAGGGTCGGCGCCGTTTTCGGGTATGATGAGGCGATCGCGCATCAGATCCAGGCCGGCGCGGACGCGCTGCTGATCCCCTCGCGGTTCGAGCCTTGCGGATTGACACAGCTTTGCGCCCTTCGTTATGGCGCGCTTCCAGTCGCCGCCCGCGTCGGCGGCCTCGCAGACACGATCGTGGACGCCAACGAGGCGGCTCTCGCGTCGGGCGTCGCAACGGGGTTTCTATTCTCGCCCATCGGCAGCGAAATGTTCGGCGCGACGCTCGAACGCGTCGGCCGGCTTTGGGCGAACAAAGACGCCTGGAGCCGACTGATGATGAATGGGATGAAGACGGATGTCTCCTGGCGTCGCCCCGCCATAGAATACGCCAGACTCTATCGTAGCCTCGTCGCAGAACGGCGCCAGTGAACGTAGGTCGCCGCAAGCCCCTGTGTTGGAAAGATCCATGATCCAAACCATCGCCACCACGCCATTCGACGATCAGCGGCCGGGAACCTCGGGGCTTCGCAAGAAAGTCACGGTGTTTCAAATCCCGCATTATGTCGAGAATTTCGTGCAGTCGATCTTCGATTGTCTTGAGGGCTTTCAGGGCGGGACGTTGATCGTCGGCGGCGACGGACGCTACTTCAATCGCGAGGCGATCCAGACCGTCTTGAAGATTGCCGCAGCGAATGGCTTCGGCAAGATCCTTGTTGGGCGCGGCGGCATATTGTCCACGCCCGCCGCCTCGAACCTGATCCGCCAGCACGGCGCCTTCGGCGGCGTCGTTCTCAGCGCCAGCCACAATCCAGGCGGTCCTCATGGCGATTTCGGCATCAAATATAATGTCTCGAACGGCGGCCCCGCGCCGGAAAAAGTGACCGAAGCGATCTTCGCTCGCACCAAGTCCATCACGGAATATCGGATCGTCGAAGCGCCTGACGTCGATCTCGACCGGCTTGGACCCGTCCGTCTCGGACCGGCCGAGGTCATCGTGATCGATCCCGTCGACGAATATGCGCAATTGATGCAGCGGCTTTTCGATTTCGACCAGATCCGCGCCTTGTTCCAGGCGGGGTTCCGGCTGCGCTTCGACGCCATGTCCGCGGTGACGGGACCCTATGCGACGCGGATCTTTGAAGGTCTGCTCGGCGCGCCCGCGGGAACGGTCCTCAACGGGACGCCCCTCGAAGATTTCGGCGGCCATCACCCGGACCCAAATCTCGTCCACGCCAAGCATCTTTTCGAGCTCGCCATGACGCCGGACGGCCCAGACCTTTGCGCAGCCTCCGATGGAGACGGCGATCGCAATCTCATCATCGGCCGCGGCCTATTCGTGACGCCGTCCGATAGTCTCGCGCTCCTCGCCGCAAACGCGCATCTGGCGCCGGGCTACGCGGGGGGCGTCGTTGGCGTCGCCCGCTCCATGCCGACAAGCCGCGCCGCCGATCAGGTGGCCGCGCGGCTGAAGATTCCGCTGTTCGAGACGCCGACCGGATGGAAATTCTTCGGCAATCTGCTCGACGCCCGCCTGGCGACGATCTGCGGCGAGGAAAGCGCCGGCACAGGCTCCAACCATGTGCGCGAAAAGGACGGTCTCTGGGCCGTTCTGCTCTGGCTCAATATACTCGCCGCACGGCGCGAGAGCGTCAAAGACATCGTCGTGAAGCATTGGGCCGACTATGGGCGAAACTATTATTCGCGCCATGATTACGAAGAGGTCTCCTCGGATGGCGCCAATGCCCTTATCGATGCGTTGCGCAAATCCTTGCCGGGTTTGAAGGGCAATTCTTTCGGCGGGCTTACGATCGCCGAGGCTGATGATTTCGCCTATCACGATCCGGTGGACGGCTCGGACTCGAAGCATCAGGGCGTTCGTCTCCATTTCGAAGACGGCGGCCGCATCGTCTACCGGCTCTCCGGCACCGGCACCGCCGGCGCCACGCTCCGGGTATACATCGAACGCTTCGAACCCGATCCGGCGCGGCAGAACCTCGACACGCAAATTGCGCTTGCCGATCTCATCGCGCTTTCGCGCGAAATCGCCGCCATTCCCCATTACACTGGACGCGATGCGCCGACGGTCATCACCTGAGCAGCGGAGGCGGCATGGCGCCGCGTGTCACAGCCGGCCGGCCGGAACCGCTCGGCGCGGAGCCCGACCCATTTGGGCTCAATATTGCGGTGGCCTCCACAAGCGCGGAGGCGATTTTCCTTTGCCTCTTCGACGATGACGACCGCGAATATGCGCGGGTCCGCCTTCCCGGACGAACCGGCGATGTCTTCCACGGCCATATCAGCGGCGTCGGCGTCGGCGCGCGCTATGGGCTGCGCGCGCAAGGCCGCTTCGAGCCCGCAGCTAGGCATCGCTTCAATCCGACGAAATTGCTGGTCGATCCCTATGCGGCAAGGCTCGACCGGCCGTTCCAGCTCGACGCATCCTTGTTCGACGCGCGAGCCCGCGGCGAGGCCTCTGATGAGATCGATAGCGCGCCCTTCGCTCCAAAGGCGATCGTCGAAGCGCCGGAGCCTTTCCGGCCGCCGCGCCAAGCTTGCGTCGCCTGGCGGGACCTCGTCATCTACGAGATGCATGTGCGCGGCTTCACCCGCCGCCGCGAGGACATTCCAGAAGCTATCCGCGGAACTTTCGCTGGGCTCGCACATCCGGCCTCGATCGGCTATCTGACGCAGCTTGGCGTCACGGTCGTCGAGCTTCTCCCCATCGCGGCGTTCATTGACGAGCGGCATCTGCCGCCTCTCGGGCTCACGAATTATTGGGGCTATAATCCAATCGCCTTGCTCGCTCCCGATCCTCGGCTCGCGCCCGGCGGCTGGGCCGAAGTTCGGCACGCGGTCGAGGCGCTTCAAGCGGCCGGGATCGCGGTGATCCTCGATGTTGTATTGAACCATACCGGCGAAAGCGACGAGCTCGGCCCGACCATCTCGCTTCGCGGCCTCGATAACGCCGGCTATTACCGGCTCAAGCCCGACGACAATGCGCGCTATGTCAATGACGCCGGCTGCGGCAATGTCCTCGCCCTTGAACGCCCGCAAGCGCTACGCCTCGCCCTCGACGCGCTGCGACAATGCGCCATGCGCGGCGGCGTCGACGGCTTTCGCTATGATCTCGCAACAACGCTCGGCCGGCGCGAGACCGGGTTTGATCAAGACCACCCGCTCTTCGCCGCGATCGCGCAAGACCCATGGCTCAGGGATCTCATCCATATCGCCGAGCCCTGGGATCTCGGCCCCGGCGGCTACAGGCTCGGCGGCTTTCCGGCAGGTTGGGGCGAATGGAACGACCGCGCGCGCGACGATTTCCGGCGGTTCTGGCGCGGCGATAAGAGCCGGATCGGCGCGCTCGCGACGCGGCTCGCGGGCTCGGCGGATATTTTTGGGCCGCGCCATAGGCCGCTTTCGCGCTCGATCAATTTCATCGCCGCGCATGACGGCTTCACCCTCGCCGATCTCGTCGCCTACACGGTCAAGCGCAACGAGGCGAATGGGGAAAACAACAGAGACGGGACAAACGACAATCTCTCATGGAATTGCGGCGTCGAAGGGCCGACTCTTGGCGCTGATGTTGTAGCAAGGCGCGACGGCGACATTCGCGCGCTTCTTGCAACCCTTTTCGCCGCGCGCGGAACGCCGATGTTGGCCATGGGCGACGAGCTCGGCCGATCGCAGCAGGGCAACAACAACGCCTATGCCCAGGGTAATGAACGCGCCTGGATCGATTGGGGCGCCGCCGATGCAGGGCTCACGGATTTTGTCGCGAGGCTGATCCGCCTGCGCCGCGCGACGGGCGCTCTCAGCGCGGAAACCCCGCTCGCAGGCGCGCCTGTCGATGCGTCTGGCGTTCCAGACGTGGAATGGCTGACGGCGGAAGGCCGCCCCTTCGCCGCCAAAGACTGGGAAGACCCGGACGCCAGGATGCTCGTCGCATCATTCTACGATCCTGGCGATGCGGACCCTGCCGACGGGCGCAGACCGAGCCGCGCGGCCGTGCTCGTCAATGGCGCGGAGGGCGTGATTGATATCCGGCTTCCCGAGCCGAGACACGGCCATGCCTGGAGCTTCGAGATCTCGTCCGCCGATCCAGACCGCGCGCCTGGCTCGTTCGATGGCGATCGCTTCGCCCTCGCCGGCCGATCCGTGGCGATCCTTGTGGAGCATCCCGCCCCCGCCGATCTGCGCCGCCGCTCCGGCGCCGCCGACCACCTGCTGGACGCGCTCTGCGAAGCGGCGTGGATCGCGCCGCATTGGTTCGATGTCAAGGGCGCGCGCCATGAGGTTTCTCTCGACGCGAAGCGGGCGCTGCTCGCCTCCTTGGGCCTTGCGGCCGCATCGACCGGAGAGGCCCGCGCCAGCCTTGCGGCTCTCGCGGAGGAGCGCGAGCTGCGGCCGCTCCCGGTCGCGACGACCCTCCGCCGCGGCGAGGAACAAAGGCTTCGCCTCGGCGGCGCGCTCGCTGATCTCGAACGCCGCATGGCGCTGACCATCGCGCTCGAGGACGGCTCGGCGCGCCGGATCGAAATTGGGCCCGACGACGGGAGGCGAAGAGAAATCGCCGCCGCCGATGGGCGCAAGGCGCATGTCCGAGAGGTTCTTCTTCCCGATTTGCCGCTTGGGCGTCATCGAGTCCAGTCGGAAGAGGCTCCCGAAAGTCCCGGCTATCTGGCTCTTGTTCCCGACGCGGCCTTCCTGCCGAAGGCGCTACAGGCCGGCGCCCACGCTTATGGCGTAGCGGCGCAACTCTATGCGCTGCGGCGCGGCTCCGGCGATCAAGGCGTTGGGGATTTCACGACTTTGAGGCGGCTTGCCGAGGAGGCCGCGGCGGCCGGCGCCGCAACGGTCGGCGTCAACCCCTTCCATGCGCTGTTCCTGAGCGACCCGGAGCGGGCAAGCCCCTATCACCCATCCGATCGCCGCTTTCTGGATCCTCTCGTCATTGACGCCTTCGGCCTGCCGGAGGCTCTCTTGACCGAGGGAGTCCGCGCGGCGATCGAGCGGATGAGGCCGGAAGCGGCGCGGCTTTCGGCGCTGCCGCTCGTCGATTATTCGGCCGTCGCCGCGCTCAAAACGCAACTCTTCAGAGCAGCCCATGCGGCGTTCCGCGATCTCCTCCGGGACAGGCCGGATGATCCGCTCGCCGCCGACCATGCCGCCTTTGTCCGCGCCGGCGGCGAGACTTTGCGGCGCTTCGCGATCTTCACGGCGATCGAGGAAAGTTTTGGCGGCGCCCTCGGCGAATTTCCAGCGGCGCTGCAATCGCCCGATAGACCCGAGGTCACCTCCTTCGCCCTGGCGCATGAGGAGGCCGTCGCCCGTGCGACCTTCCTGCAATGGCTCGCCGATCGGCAATTCGCCGCCGCCGCTGAAGCTGCGCGCGAGCGCGGCCTCGGGCTCGGGTTCTATCGCGATCTCGCTGTCGGCTGCGCGCCCGATGGGGCTGAGGCTTGGGCCGACCAAGAGCGGTTGATGCAAGGCGTCTCGATCGGCGCGCCTCCCGACCTCCTCGGCCCGAACGGACAGGTGTGGGGCCTCCCGCCTTATGATCCGCGCGCGCTGGCGCGGGACGGTTTCGACGGTTTCGGTCGCCTCATCGCCGCGAACATGGCCCATGCGGGAATTCTCAGGGTCGACCATGTGATGGGCCTCAAGCGGCTTTTCCTCGTCCCCGATGGCGCGAAGGCGTCGGAGGGCGCCTATCTCGCCTGCCCTTTCGAGGATCTTCTCGGCCAGGTCGCGCTCGAAAGCTGGCGGCACGAGACGGCCGTCGTCGGCGAGGATCTCGGCACCGTTCCGGAGGGTCTGAGGGAGAGGCTTGCCACAGCGCAGATCCTCTCCTACCGGGTGCTGCGCTTCGAGCGCGACGGCGCGGCGTTCCGGCCGCCGGAACGCTATCCGAGCCTCGCCGTCGCCTGCGTCGCCACCCATGATCTGGCGACGCTCGCGGGCTGGTGGGAGGGGACGGATCTCAACGAAGCCGCGCGGCTTCGTTTGCTTCAGGATGAAGCCGCCGCTGTTGCGGGCCGCGGCGAAGAGAAGATCGCGCTGATCGACGCCCTTGTCGAAGCGGGGGTCACAGCAGACCGGTTTGACCCGACGGCTCCTTTGAGCGACGCCGGCGCCGCCGCAATACATGCCTATGTCGCGCGCTCGAACGCTGCCCTCGCGCTGGTCCAGGCCGACGATCTCGCCCTGGAGACGGTTCAGGTCAATATGCCCGGCACCGATCGCGAGCGCCCGAACTGGCGGCGGAAGATCCGCGAGCCCGTCGAAATACTCTTCGCGCGTTCCTCCGCGCAGAGAATTCTCGCAGAAATCCGGCGCTGGCGCGACTTGAGCAGCAGCCAGTAAACCGGACCAGATGCGTTCAGTTCGCCGCCGGCCGGCGCAGATCAAGCGTCAGCGGAAATTCGGCCGAGCGCTCCTCGGCTGGAGTCGCCAAGGGTCCGGGCGTATGCCCGAACTCCTGGAACCGCGCGAGGCGGCGCGCTTCCGCTTCGTAGGAGTTCACAGGAAACGTATCGTAATTCCTGCCGCCCGGATGCGCGACATGATAGACGCAGCCGCCAAGCGATCGGCCGCTCCAGGTATCGACAAGGTCGAAGGTCAAAGGCGCATGGGCGGGGATCGTCGGATGCAGGCCTTGGGCAGGTTGCCAGGCCTTGAACCGCACGCCGGCGACCGCTTCGCCTGAAGCGCCAGTCGCCGTCATAGGCATCCGGCGCCCGTTGCAGGCTACGACATGGCGTCCCTCAACAAAGCCATTCGCCTTCACCTGCAGGCGCTCGACCGAGGAATCGACATAGCGCACCGTGCCGCCGATCGCGCCTTGCTCGCCGAGCACATGCCAGGGTTCGAGCGCTTGGCGCACTTCGAGCCGCACGCCGCCATGCTCGACGACGCCATAGAGCGGAAAACGGAATTCGCTTTGCGCTTCGAACCAGACCGGATCGAACGCATAGCCGACGCGCCTCAGATCGTCGAGGACGCCAAGAAAATCCTCCCAGATGAAATGCGGCAGCATGAAGCGATCGTGCAGCGCAGTGCCCCAGCGGATCAGATTGCCTTGCTGCGGCTCGCGCCAGAACCAGGCGACAAGCGCGCGCAGCAAAAGTTGCTGGGCGAGGCTCATGCGGGCGTCCGGGGGCATCTCGAAGGATCGGAATTCGAGAAGCCCTAGGCGCCCGGTCGGACCGTCGGGGGAATAGAGCTTGTCGATGCAGATTTCCGAGCGATGCGTATTGCCGGTCACATCAACCAGAAGATTGCGGAATAAGCGATCCACGGTCCACAAAGGCGCCGGCTGGCCTGGCGCCGGAACATTCGCCAAGGCGATTTCAAGCTCGTAAAGCTGGTCGTGCCGCGCTTCGTCGACGCGCGGCGCCTGGCTGGTCGGCCCGACGAAGAGACCCGAGAAGAGGTAGGACAGCGAAGGGCGGCGCTGCCAATAGAGCACGAGACTCTTCAAGAGATCCGGCCGCCTGAGAAAAGGTGAATCGGCAGGCGTCGCGCCGCCAAGGACGACATGATTGCCGCCGCCGGTGCCGGCATGGCGTCCGTCGATCATGAATTTATCGGCGCCGAGCCGAACCTGACGGGCGTCCTCATAAAGACCCTTTGTCGTCAGGACCGCCGCCCGCCAGTTCGCCGCCGGATGCACATTGACCTCGATGACGCCGGGGTCGGGCGTGACCTTGATGACATTGATCCTCGGATCAGGCGGCGGCGGGTAGCCTTCGATATGGACGCGCGCGCCAACCGCCTCGGCGCTCGCTTCGACCGCGGCGAGGAGATCGAGGTAATCCTCCAATGTCTCGACTGGCGGCATGAACACGCAAATGACGCCATCGCGAGCCTCGACCGAAAGCGCCGTGCGCACGGCGCCTTCGATCGCTTCTTGCTCGATGCGCTCCTGCCGCGCGGTCGCGGATGCCGGCGAGCGCTCGAAATGCTGGGCGATCTCATGCGCGGGCGGCAAAAGCGCGCGGTCTTCAAAAGGATCTTGGGCGACGATGTAGGGATAAGATGTTGGCGGGACCCAGGGCAGGGAGGATAAAGGCAACCGATAGCCAACCGGCGAATCGCCAGGGACGAGAAAGAGCTTCCCGCGCCGCAATGTCCATTTCTCGCTGACCCAACGCAAGCCCGGCTCGCCGCTCGCCTCCGCGTTCCAGCGCTGCACCGGCAGGACGTAGCCGGACGGCTTTGTGAGGCCGCGCGCGAACGTGCGGATCATGCGGTTGCGCTCTTCCGCATCCTCCAGCTTCGGATCGAGCGGATCGGCGTTCTCGGGCAGATTGCCTTCCTTGAGGAGCCACGCCGCGGGATCTTCATAGGCCGGGTGGACATAATCGGCGCCCACTCCGAGCCGGTCGGCTACGCCCGCCGCAAGGCTCTCGGCCTGCGTCCGGCAGCTTTCGTCGAGCGCTGCGTCGCCAAGCGCCGCTGCTTCAGTTTCGATCGCCCTGCTCTCGCCGACCTCAGCGATGAGGGCGGGGTTTTTCCAGATCGGCTCGCCATCCTCGCGCCAATAGACCGAAAACCCCCAGCGCGGCAGGCTCTCGCCCGGATACCATTTGCCCTGTCCGTAATGAAGCATGCCGCCCGGCGCGAAACGCGTCCGCAAGCGGCGAATCAACTTGTCCGCGAGCGCCCGTTTCGTTGGCCCGACGGCGGCTGTGTTCCACTCCTCCGCCTCGAAATCGTCGATCGAGACGAAGGTGGGTTCGCCACCCATCGTCAGACGGACATCCTGCGCGACAAGATCCCCGTCGACCCTTTCCCCGAGCGCGTCGAGCTTCTCCCAGGCGGCGTCGGAGAAAGGCAAAGTGATGCGCGGCGCCTCGGCGACGCGGGTCACGCGCATGTCGAAATGGAAATCAACATTGGCCGGCTCGACGACGCCGGAAATCGGAGCGGCGGATTGATAGTGTGGAGTCGCCGCGACCGGCAGATGGCCTTCGCCGCAAAACAGGCCGGAGGTTGCGTCCAATCCGATCCAGCCGGCGCCAGGCAAATAGACTTCGGCCCAGGCGTGCAGATCGGTAAAATCGTGCTGAGTCCCCTTCGGCCCTTCGAGCGGCTCTATGTCGGCGCGCAATTGGATGAGATAGCCGGAGACGAACCGCGCCGCAAGGCCAAGGCGGCGCAGAATTTGGACGAGCAGCCAGGCGGAATCGCGGCAGGACCCCGATGCGAGCTCCAGGGTTTCCTCCGGCGTTTGAACGCCGGGCTCCATCCGAATCACATAGCGAATCGCCTGCTGCAGCTTGGCGAGAAGGTCGACGAGAAAGGCGACGCTATGGATCGGCTCCTTGGGCAGCGCCGAGATATAGGCGGAGAGACGCGGACCAAGGGGTTCTACATCGAGATAGGGCGTAAGCTCGGTCTTGAGCCCAGCTTCATAAGCAAAGGGAAACTGTTCGGCATAGGGCTCGATGAAGAAATCGAACGGGTTGATGACCGCGAGCGCGGCGGTCAAATCGACCTCGATCTTCAATTCCGTCACTTTTTCGGGAAAGACGAAGCGCGCCTGCCAATTGCCGTGCGGATCCTGCTGCCAATTCACGAAATGGTTGGCAGGCGTGAGCTTGAGCGAATAGCCGAGGACCTTGGTCCGGCAATGGGGAGCCGGACGCAAGCGGATCGTCTGCGGCCCGAGCATGACGGGCCGATCATATTTATAGTGGGTGACGTGATGAATCGCGGCGGAGATTGTCACTGATCATGGTCCCAATGCCGGAGCCGCTCCGGCGAGCCCCGGCGGAGCGCATGGAGACCCGAAGTCCCCTATAGGACAGTGCGGGCAACGCAATCAATCCCACAGACTAAAGGAAGGCCAAAGGGTCTTTCGTGATTGACCCGGCTAAAAGCGATTTTAATACCCGGAAACCCTGCGCTGGCGGCATAGGAGTTCCGCGCGCCGCTGAAGATCCATCGGACGCCGAAAGCGCGGCAAACGTCTGGATTTCAGGATGTTGCCGTTGGGTTGCTCAGGGCGCCCGCCTTGGGCAGCCGAATAGCGACTCTGCTAGGAAGACGACGAAGCAAGGCATCAGAACACCTCTATAAATTGCAACGGCGACGCCATGCGTTTGCCGCAAATCTAGGCAGAGCCTGTCTTGCCGCTAGTGCGAGTTTCGCTTGTTCACGTTGATTTCACACGTTCACGCAATGGCAACGATCTCGAACGCTAGGAATTCCAGCCAGGCTTGATTAAAATCAATGACAATGCTCTTCCTCAAGGACGCACGCCGGAGGATTCATGGCTGGTCAGCCTCACGAAAGCGAGCATGTACGTTACGCCATCGAAGCAGCCGGGATCGGCACGTGGGACTGGGACATCGAACGCAACGCGATCGCCTGCTCGGAAATCTGCGCCAAGTTCTTTGACCTCGCCCCCGGCGCGGAGCTGACCTACCAGGCTTTTGACTCCCTCGTCCATCCGGACGACCGCCAGCGGTTCGGCTTGGCGGTCGCGACGGCGATGGAGCATGGCGGCTTCGACATCGATTACCGCGTCGCGCTGCCGAAAGGGCGCGTCCGATGGCTGCATACGAGAGGCTGGATTTTCCGCGATCCGGACGCCGGTCCGAAACGAATGAGCGGCGTCACCATCGATATTGATGAACGCAAGCGGATGGAAGGAGAGCTGCGCGCCCGCAAGGAGCACCTCCAGCTGTTGCTCAACACGGTGCCGGACGCAATGATCGTGATCGACGAGGACGGCGACATACAGTCTTTCAACGCGGCCGCGGAGCGCCTCTTCGATTATTTGGCCGCGGAAGCCATCGGCCGAAACGTCCGCATTCTAATGCCGTCGCCTGATCACGACCGACACGACGACTTTCTCGCGCGCTATCGCGAGACTGGAGAGCCGCGCATCATCGGTCTTGGACGCGTCGTCACAGGCCAACGCAAGGACGGCTCGACATTTCCGATGCACCTGTCGATTGGAGAAATGCGGTCGGGGAAGCGCCGCTACTTCACCGGGTTCATTCGCGACCTGACTGAACGGCAGGAAACTCAAGCCCAACTGCACGAACTTCAATCGAAACTCATCCATGTGTCGCGTCTCAGCGCGCTCGGTGAGATGGCGTCGAGCCTCGCGCACGAGCTGAACCAGCCCCTCGCAGCCATCAACAACTATATCAAGGGTTGCCAGCGCCTGCTTCAGAGCGACGACAGCCGCCACGGACCCGTGATCCGGGATGCTCTCGACAAGGCCGCGGCGCAAGCTCTGCGCGCCGGCGAAATCATCCGCAGGATGCGCGATTTCGTCACACGAAAAGAAGCGGACAAGACGAGCCAGCGGATCAGCCGGCTGATCGAGGAGGCGAGCGCCCTCGCGCTGGTGGGCGCCAGAGAGCAAGGCGTCATGGTCCGCCTCCTGATCGATCGCGCAGTCGATTCCGTTCTCGTCGACGGCGTGCAAATCCAGCAGGTTCTGGTCAATCTCATTCGAAACGCCCTCGAAGCCATGGAGGCGTCGACGCGGCGCGAGCTCGTCGTCTCCGCCGCGCCCTTGCCTGACGGCATGGTCGAAATCATGGTGTCGGACACCGGTCACGGCGTATTGCTGGAGGTGCTGCCCAGGCTCTTCGAGCCTTTCGTGACAAGCAAGGAGACCGGCATGGGGGTCGGACTATCCATCAGCAAGGCGATTATCGAAGCCCATGGCGGCCGCCTCTGGATGGAGGCGAACCCTGTGGGAGGAACCGTGTTTCGATTCACGATTCCATCGGCGAAGGAGGCGAAGGGCGATGCGCTCTAGCAATGGCTCAGGCGGCATCGTGCATGTCATAGACGACGATCCCGCGTTGCGCGACTCACTTAACTTCCTCCTTGGATCGGCGGGTTTTTCGGTGCGCCTGTTCGAGTCCGCCGAGGCTTTTTTGGACATTCTTTCCCCCATTGTTGGGGGGTGCGTCATCACCGATGTTCGGATGCAGGGATTGGACGGCGTCGAACTCGTGCGCCGCCTTCGCTCAGCGAATCATTCGATCCCGGTGATTGTCATAACGGGACATGGCGACGTGCCGCTCGCCGTCGCGGCGATGAAACTCGGCGCGACCGATTTCATGGAAAAGCCTTTCGATGGCGACGCTCTGGTCGCCGCGGTGAGTTCGGCCCTCGCGCAGGATGCGCGCTCCTTCACAGACGCGCCCTCCGTCACGGTGGCGCGCTCCGTCGCAGCGGACGCGTTGAGCGAAGAGATGACATCGAGACTCGCATCCTTGAGCCAACGTGAATCCCAAGTCCTTGTAGGACTCATGAACGGCCGCACCAACAAGGAAATCGCGCGCGAACTCGATCTCAGCTCGCGCACGGTCGAGGTCTATCGCGCCAAGCTGATGACAAAGATGAAAGCTCAGAGCATTTCAGAACTGGTGCGCTTCGCGATCAAGGCCGGCCTATCCGCCGTCTGAAGTTCGCACCGGCCGCCCTCCCCTTTGATGGATGTTGAAGAGCGGCCGATCCCCAATGCGCGTGGAACGCGCAAGTCCGCATGTCCCTTCTCAGCTCGCTCAATCGCCATCCTACTTCAGCAGATGCTTTTCGATCTCATAGACCGGCAAATGCGTCAGATCGCGATCGACTTCGGCGCGAACCGCCGATCTCACGGCCGCCGAACTGCTCTTCCTGATCAATCCGAGCGCATGCGCGGGCGCCACGATAATGAGACCCTTCGTCTCTCCGCTCGCCACCAATTCATGCATCCGCTCCGTCAGACCGACGATAAAATTCCTGTCCGCTTCTTCGTGCCTATCTGATGGCTCGACCGCGCTTCGAAAGCTCGCCGCCGACTGCTGCACTCTGCCGGGTTTATCCGAATTCAAGACGCGGTTCGGCGCTTCTTCATGCTCACGAACTTCGCGCGTTTTCAGATTGGGAAAGACTTCGTCGCCTTCGTTTTCGAGAAGAAGCGCCTTGCGCGCGTCCGACACGATAATCCAATCGCCCGCCTGTATCTTCACTTTGGACATCGCAGTCTCCAAACCATCCGGATAAACACATGCATCGCTCAAAGAGCGATGCATGTAGTCACGTCATTCTTGAATCAACCAGCTTTCTTGATCTCGATCTTTTTCGTCACGCGAGGCGCCGGCTTCGGCGCCTTCACCGTGAGGACGCCATTGGCAATATTGGCCTCGATAGCGGCTGGATCAATACCCGAAGGCAATTGAATCGCCCGCAAAAACGAACCATAGCTGCGCTCCAAGATCCTGTGGTTTTTATCCTTCTCCTCTTTCTCCGACTTCTTTTCGCCCTTTATCGTGAGCACATCGTCGGTGAAATCAATTTGGACGTCCTTCTCTTCGAGACCAGGAAGCTCAACAGTGACCTTGATCGACTGGTCCGTCTCGGCGACATCGATGCGCGGCTCCGTCTCGGCGACATCGATGCGCGGCGTTATATCGCCCAAGCTGGCGCCGTGAAGGCCGCGTCCAAAGTCGTCGAACAGACGATCGATCTGGTTTTGCAGCAGAGAGAATGGATGAGCGAGTTGCGGCTTTCCAGAGCTTGGAATGAGAGATTTGAACGGCATAGTTCGACCTCCATATTTTGGCTCGGCATTAGGCCCGCGCCGCGGATGAAGGGAGCATCGCGAAAGCTCCGCCGCCTTGATTTCGATCAATCCCCTATGTAATAGGCCCATATTGCTGTCCTGCGGAGCTTCGATCAGCTTTGAAGCCAGCGGTTTTGAAGCAGGGCGGCGCCGGCCCAGTCGACGGCGCGATCGAACAGCACTTTGATTGATGTCAAAGCCGCATCGCCTGTCTCGCCACAGAGTAGCAAGCTGTTCTGGATGGCCAGTTCGCCGGTCGAGCGCTGCAAGCGCGCCGGTCTTTCAACGCGGGTTCCTAAATGCTCAAGTCGACTTGCAACGCCTTCGCAGCCGCTCTCGTTTTCATCTGCGTCGCATCCGCGCGAGCGGAAGAAGGAAATCCAGCCCTTGGCCAAAAGCTCGCGCAGGAATGGTGCGCGAAATGTCACGCCATTGGCCTCTACGGCGACAGTCCGCTGAAGGTCGCTCCGCCCTTTCGCGAGTTGCATGAGCGCTACAACGTCGAAGATTTGGCGGAATCATTTGCCGAAGGCATCATGGTCGGACATCCTACAATGCCGGTCTATCGCTTCGATCCGAACCAGATTCAAAATCTCATCGCATATTTGAAAACGCTCGAACGTTGAAAGCAAAGCCGCAGGCCCCGCATCCTGCGGCTACTTTTCGCGATGCGAGCCTGCTTGAAAAGCGCGAGACGCCGTTCATTACGGCGTCTCGCGTTTCAGCATCAATCAACCCAGCGTCAGCCGGTCTTCGACCGACTTTACGCCCGGCGCCGCCCAGGCTGCTCGCTCGGCGAGCCCGCGTTCGTACCACGCCTTGACCTTGCCCTCGAGAATAACCTTGTTGTCTTCGACGGAGACGCGGATGGAATCGGCCTCGAGCTCAGCGTTGCGTTTTAGCGCGTCGATGATCTTCTTTCTGACGTCAGGCGCATCAATATGCGGCTTGATCTCGATGAGATTAGTGACGCCGAGGATGCCGCTGAGCTTATGGATAGCCGATTCCGCGGCGATCCTTTGAAACTGCCATTCAACAGCTCCGGTCAACGTCACCCAGCCCTTTTGAACCTTGACGTGAATGGTGTCTGCTGGGACCTGCGCGCTCCAATTCAGGATATTCACCGCGCGTTGAGCGACTTCATCGTCGGATCGCTTGGGGTGGTCGCCATAGCGCACCTCGATCTCCTCCGCGATCGCTTTCACGCCCTTCACGCGCTCGACTGCGTGTTCAGCGGCGAGCTTTTCAACATAGCTTCCCACATGTCCAGTCAGCGTGACCACGCCCTTTTCGACGGCGACGCCAATATTGGCCGCGTGAATGCTCGGTTCGAAATCAAGCTCGTCGATAATGAATTGACGCAGAACCTTGTCGTCCATACCGAACCTCCTCAGGCCTCGATCTACAGCGTTGCTTTGCAGTCGCCCGCCGCGCATCATGGCCGAAAATTGCGCCATAATGATTGATTTGGGTCAAGCGGGGCAGTCGCGATCGGGCCGTCCTCCTTATGTCGTTTGGGCTGAAACTCGGCGAAATCGCAGCAATGCAAGGCCGAAGAAGAGACTTCCGATAAAGGCGACGGCCACGAATTCGGGCCAAACCACGTCGAGGCCGGCGCCACGGTAGAGAATCGCCTGGGCGAAGGACACGAAATGCGTCGAAGGCGATATCTGCATGACGATTTGAAGCACCCGCGGCATGCTTTCGAGCGGCGTATTGCTGCCCGAAAGAACGTTCATCGGGGTTGCGACGAGGAGATAGAGGAGACCGAGTTGCGGCATCGTGCGGGCGACCGTCGCTAGAAAAATGCCGATGGCCGTCGCAAAGAACAAGTAAAGCACTACGCCTCCCAGAAAGAGGGGAACCGATCCTGCGACTGGAATCCCAAGAAGAACGCGAACGATCAGACTGAGCGAAAGGCCAACCGCGAGCGTGATGACAAGCCCGTTCGCCCAGACTTTCGACATGGCGATTTCGAAAGGCGTCACCGGCATCACGAGCAGGTGATCCATGGTTCCGTGCTCCCGCTCGCGTATAACGGCCGCGCCCGAAAGAATGATCGCCAACATCGTGACATTGTTGATGATGCCCATGACGCTCGTGAACCAGGAGGTTATGACATTGGGATTGAACGCGACGCGTATGTCGAGACTGACAGGCGACAGCGGCGATCTCTCGGACCGGGAGAGAAAATTGCTAATCTGAGTCGTGAGAATTTGCTGGATATAGCCCGAGCCGAGCCCCGCCTGGACCATCGCGGTCGCATCGACATTGACTTGTATGGCGGGTTGGCGTCCAGCGAGGACATCCCGCTCGAAATGCAAGGGGATATCTAGGATGAACGTGTAGCGTCCATTGTCCATCAGATGGTTGACGTCGCGCAAAGCGATCGCCCGCGGCGCCCGGAAATAGGGCGGCAGATAGAAGCCCTCGATGATCAAATGCGACAACAGGGAATTATCTTCGTCTATGATCGCGATCGACGCGTTATTAAGTTCTTGCGACTTGCTTTGCGCTTGCGCGTAGACCGCGAAAGAAAACGCCCAAATGATCAATCCAACCAGGACGTAGTCGTGCGCGAAACTGCGCAGCTCCTTGGTTCCGAGCCAGAAAATATTGGCCAGCGAACGCATTGGCCCTAACCCTTTCCGGAACATTCCAAGGCAAAGCGAGAACTGACCTGCCGCCTCAAAATGCAATCAGTCAAAAGTCTGAAGCTCGCTGATGGAAACATCAGGGAGCCCTAGTTTTCCTGGTTGCGTAGAAAGCAGAGACTCAAAAGTATCAGAATTGCAGCGAATATCGCGAGAGCGAGGAGATTTCCCGTAAGATCCTCAAACCCGAGCCCCTTGGTGAAGGCTCCGACGCTGATCGGCAGGAAATAGGTCATCGGGAATATCCGTCCCATGAAAGAGGCCACTCCCGCCAAGGAGGACACAGGCGTCATCATGCCGGAGAATTGCATCGCGGGTAGATAGGAGAGAATAGCGGTCCCAAACAGCGCCGCGATCTGGGTGCTCGCGAAGCACGAGATCAACATGCCGTAGCCGGTGGTCGTCGTAACATAAAGCAGAGCGCCAATGAGGAGCGCTGGAAGGCTGCCCTTGAGCGGAACCGCGAAAACGAAAATCGCTATAAGAAAGAGAATCATGAAATTGGTCATGCCGATGGCGATGTAGGGGAGCTGCTTTCCGAGCAGGAACTCGATCCGGGTCACAGGCGTGACGTAAAGATTGGTGATCGAACCGAGCTCCTTTTCACGCACGATCGCCAGCGCCATGAGAATCGCCGGAATAAGGATGAGCAGAAAAGCTATCGTGCCAGGCACCATCGCATAAACGCTGTAGAAATCCTGATTGTAGACCCATCTTGTCTCGATCGTGGCGGGTTGAGCCACGCTTGCCGACAAGCCCTCTTTCGTCGCGAGATCGGAGAGATACTGCTGGTGGATCGCCTGCAAATAGCCACGGATGGTTTCGGCCCGGAACGGCATCGCGCCGTCAATCCAGGCGCCGACTGATGTTGGAACGCCTTTCCTGACATCCCGCCCGAAATCCGGAGGGATCTCGATCGCCGCCCTGATGTCTGCGCTCTCGAAGCGCCGCTCCAGTTCCGCGTAGTCTTTGATCGGGGCCTTTTCGATGAAGTAGCGAGAGCCTCGAAGCTCCTCCAGGTAGGCGCGGCTTTCGGGCGTGTTGTCATGATCGAGAACGGCGAAGGTGAGATTGTCGACGTCCGTCGAGATTCCCGCCCCCATCACCACCATCAGGAAGGCCGTGCCGAGGAGCGCAAATCCCAACCGGATCGGATCGCGCAAGAGTTCGAGCCCTTCGCGAATCGTATAGGCGAACATGCGGCGCGGGCTGAACCACGAAGTCGATTTTGCCGGCTCGCCCGCGATTGCTGCATCCGCCCGAAAACTCTGCGCCGTAGCGGCGGCTTCGTCCTTGCCCGCGGCGCGGCGGGAGTCAATCGCCTCCTCCAAATAAGAGATGAAGGCGTCTTCGAGATTGGCGGCATGACGGGCGTCGATCAGGGCCGCCGGCGTGCCGGTCGCGAGAACGCGGCCCGCGTCCATGAGCGCGATCCGGTCGCAGCGCGCCGCCTCATTCATGAAATGGGTGGAGATGAAGATCGTCACGCCCTGATTGCGCGACAAATCGATCAAGAGCTCCCAGAACCGGTCGCGCGCCATAGGGTCCACGCCCGAAGTCGGCTCGTCGAGGATCAGCATTTCAGGCTTGTGGACGATCGCGACGGCAAGCGACAGACGCTGGCGAATCCCCAGCGGCAAATCCGCCGCGTTTTGGTCGAGATAATTGGCGAGGCCGAATTGGCCGACGAGGGCGTCGATCCGCGCCCGCCCCTGCGCCGGCGGCAGATGGAACAGGCGCGCGTGAAGCTCCAAATTTTGCCGGACCGTAAGCTCCGTATAGAGCGAGAATGATTGCGACATATAGCCTACGCGCTTGCGCGCGCTCATGCCGCCCGCTTCAATCGCTTGGCCGAAAAGAAGCGCTTCGCCGGAGGTTGCGGGCAGCAAGCCGGTGAGCATCTTCATCGTCGTCGTCTTGCCGCAGCCGTTCGAGCCCAAAAAGCCGAAGATCTCGCCACGCTCGATGGTGAAATTCACTCGGTCGACAGCGGTGAAATCGCCAAAACGGCAGGTCAGGTCGCGGGCGACGATAACAGGTTCGCCCGTCGACGGCTGGCGCGGAGGGATGACGAGGGCCGCGCGGCCGCGACGACGCTCAGGTGGAAGCAATGCGATGAAGGCGTCCTCGAGGCTCGACGCACCGGATTTCGCCTTGAGGTTCTGCGGCGCGCCCGTGGCGATGATTTTGCCGCCATCCATCGCGACGAGCCAATCGAAGCGCTCGGCTTCCTCCATATAGGCGGTCGCGACCACTATGCTCATGTCGAGACGCCGCTCCCGGATCCTTTCGATCAGCTCCCAGAATTGCCGGCGAGACAATGGATCCACCCCAGTCGTCGGCTCGTCGAGAACGAGCAGGGTCGGATCATGGATAAGGGCGCAACAGAGCCCGAGCTTCTGCCGCATGCCGCCGGAGAGTTTCCCGGCCGGCCGGTCCTTGAACGGCCTTAGGCCGGTGCTCTCGGTCAAATCATCGATGCGGCGCTCGCGCTCCGCCTTCGCCTGTCCGAACAACCGGGCGAAAAATGCAATATTCTCGCTGACGCTCAGATCGGGATAGAGGTTCCTCCCGAGGCCTTGCGGCATATAGGCGATGCGCGAGCAGATTGCGGTCCGGTGACGGGCGTCCGCCATGTCGCCGCCAAGCACTTCCACGTCGCCGGTCTGGATCCGTCGACTGCCCACAATGAGGCTCAACAGGGAGGATTTTCCGACTCCGTCGGGGCCAATCAGGGCGATTCTTTTGCCCGCTGGAATGGCGAGGGAGATTTTTTCGAGGGCGAATTTCGCGCCATAGCGGAGGCTGACCCCTTTCACCCTTGCGACAAAGGGATCGCTAGGAGTCATTAGCTGGCCGGCCTTGCAGCCACGCAGGCCATTCGACCTTCGGATCGACGCGGACATAGGCGTTCCCGGGCAAGCCGGTCCGCAGCGACTCGGCATATTTGATCAAGAGGTCTGGATCGATCCGCACCTTGACGCGGAACATCAACTTGTCGCGCTCGCTTTTCGTTTCCACCGCCTTCGGCGTGAACTGAGCCTGCGTGGCCAGAAACGTCACCTTGGCCCTTATGGGATGGTCTGGATAAGCATCGAGCACGATGCGCGCATCGTTGCCGATCTTGACCCGGCCGGCCTCGAGCGTCGGCAGATAGATGTCCATGTAGACATCCGAAATGTCGAGCATCGTGAAGACCTTGCCGCCAGCCGCGAGCACCTCGCCGGGTTCGGAGATGCGATATTGAAGCCGCCCGGCGCGGGGCGCGGTGAGCGTATTGTCGGCGATATTGACCTTATAGAGCTCGACGTCGTGCCGCGCCGCGCTGAGAGCATGAGTGGCTTCGATGACGCGGGCGTTCGCCGCGTTCAAGGCCTGTTGGGTTCCATTTAGCGTCTGCAAGCGCTGATCATAGAGCTCCCGCGTGGCGTAGCCCCTCTTCAACAGAGCGCTCGCCCGATCGAGCTGCTGTTGCGCCAGGACCATCTGGGTTTGCAGTTGCGCGACATTCGCTTGGGCTTCCTCGACCGCATGCTCGTCCTGGAGCACCAGCGCTTCGTCTCTTTTGAGCGTGGCCTCGAGATCGCGCGTGTCCATGCGCGCGATGACTTGCCCGGCCTTCACCATGTCGCCTTCATCGACGTAGAGTTCGAGGAGGCGGCCGGCGAATTTGGTGTCAATGTCGATTTCCTCGGCGTCGGTGCGGCCATTGCTCCAGACGATGCCAGCCGGCACGGGGGGAAGGCGCGAGCGCTGCCAATAGAGCCCGCCAGCTCCCGCGCCGCCAATGAGGCAGACGAGAAGCAAAAGGCGAAATCCGATTTTCCTCCAGGACTTCTTGCGGACCGGGACTTCATCCACGATCGCGGGCAAATTTTCGCGGCGCGGCACGAGAGCGGTTGTCGTCGGCGCCGAAGTTTCCGCGCTCTCGTCCCGAGGATCGATGGAAAGCTGAGCGGCGTTTTCGGTAGGACGAATGCTGGTCACGCTTGGCAAATCCCAGACTCGAAATTGCGCGTTTCCATCATTCTACGCGCCAAACCACCTTCGGGCGAACCACAAACGGCCGCCACGAAAGAAAACAGGCGCAGCAAAGGTATGAAATACCCCTAGGGTTTACAATGGGGCGGGTCTTAGGCGCCCATGGCCTCGAGCATGGCGCGCTTGCGCAGGGTGACATGACGCGCGCCGTCAAGCTCGACCACGCCTTCGCTTTGCAGCTCCGAGAAGCTGCGGGACACAGTCTCCAAAGTGAGGCCGAGATAATCGGCGATGTCTCGGCGCAGCATCGGAAGTTCGATCAGCCCGGTGTCGCCGTTTCGGGCGTCCATCTCGAGCAGGAAGGCCGCCAGCCGCTCTCGCGCCGTTTTCCGGCCGAGAAGGAGCATATGGTCTTCGGCATGCTGCAAATGATTGGCCGTCATGAGCCAAAGCTCGCGCGCGGCGTCAAGATTATGGGCGACGACGGTTTCGACTTGCCGCCTCTTGAAGACGAGAACCTTGCTATCTACGACCGCCTCGGCGGTCAAATGGTGGCGCCTGCCGATGTCCAAGCCGAAAAAATCGCCCGAAAGATGAAATTCCCCGATCTGCCGGCGCCCGTCGCGCATCAGCTTATAGGTGCGCACGGCCCCGCTAGCGACCTTATAGACAAATTCGGCGTCCTCGCCCTCGCCATAGATCTCTTCATCTCTGTCATAGCCCAAGCTCATGCCGGAAAGCTCGGCGGCGCTTACGAAAAGACCTGATTCGAATGTCCCAAATTGCGGCCGGCCCAGCACAGGGGTCGAATTCGTCCTGATCGTTTGCATAAGCATGTTGGCGCCTCCTTGGTGATGCCGAAAGCTAGCCTGAGATTGATCAATCGGACATTCGGGTCGATCCCTTAGGAGCCTTCCCATACGTAGAACAACGGAGACCGGAAAACGATCCGGACCGAGGCTGTTTCGCCGCATGCGACGCCTCAGGGCGGAGGCTGAGACCGACCACGCGCTTCGCTCCATCGTCCGGCGCCAATCTTGAATGAGGCGCTTTAAGGCGACGAGATAAGGATTTCCGATCGCGGCCAAATAGGATTTCGAAAAGCTCCGACAAGCCGCCGCCTCCGGCGGCAGAAGCGGCCGCATCAGCAATGCTTGATCGCATGCGTTAATAATTCGACATGCTTGAAAAATGGCCGCCTGGAGTTGAAGCTGCGCCATTAAGCTCGCAAGGAGACATCGATGTCGGAGGGGACTTTTATCGTTTTATTGGATCCGGTCCCGAAAAAAGAAGCCGCCTTCCACGAATGGTATGCCGAATTCTTCGAGCATATCCGAGGACTTGCGGGGGTGAGATCGGCCCAAAATTTCATGTTCGGCCCGAATCAGATCGATGTCCGGCCGCTGCAGCAATTCCTGGCGCTCTTCGAGCTCGACGATGTCGAGCCGGTCAGAAACAGCGTCGCAGAGAAATATGGCGTCAAGACCAGCAAGGAAGTCCTACGCCTCCCCGATTGCGTCGATCAGACGACAATCATGCCGACCTTTTACGAGACCATATCGGAGCGCCAAAGCGCGCCCAACGCCCCAGACACGCCCCTGGAGCAACAGAACCTGCTCATTTCGCTGATCAGCGTGGGCCTCGACAAGCAGGCCTCCTTCGGCGAAGCCTATGTCGGCGAGCGGCTCGGCGACATGCTGAGCATCCCGGCGCAGATTTCCGGCCAGCTCCACCAGGTCAGCAAGCATCAGATCCAGAACCCGATCTATCCCTTCATCGCCATTTATCGAAACAGCGATAGCAAGCAGATCCTTTCAGCCTGGCCGGCGCCCGGCACCAATTGGCGTTCGATCGCGGCGGCGCGGGCGCGCGACCCGTCGATCCGGGCGGACGGACGTCTCGCCAGCATGAAGACGCGGGATTTCCTGTTTGAGCCCTATGTCGCGCCGGAAGCGGCGAAGCCCGCTTCATAGCAATCGTTCAGGCCGAGCGGGAGAATTCGATCCGCGACGGAATGTCGAGCTCGCGCGAACAAGCGTCGGATGCGAAAAAAGGCTGCAACAACAAACAGGGACGCCCGCGAGGCCAACGCCGGCCGTCACGCGCGGCGGGAACTCGACCCGCCCAATCGGCGCGTTTCTTGAATGCGCCAATCCTCGACCAGGCGCCGACAATTATGATGACAAACGAGATATATGAGGCCAGCCTTTTGAGCGGCGTTTGGCGATATGGGCGTTGATGCGCACGGCCCCTGAGGCCGCGCTCGAAAAACGCGCCGCCTTGGACGAAAAACCGCAACTCGAAGCAAGTAGAGGCTAAAATGAGTGACAAGGACGCCATCATGAAGGGCTTGATCGAAGGGCTCGTCGGCAAGGCGAAAAACGCCCATCGCGACACCAAGATCACCACGATCGCAGGCTCGACGCATATTATCTCTGGGCATAGCGTCCAAGATCAGGAGATCGCCATTGGCGACGTCTCGGTGTCCTGGACCGACGGCAGCCGCACATATCTCATTCCTTACTCCTCCATCGATCACATCTTGATGGTCTAGGCGGGGAGCCAAATCCCGCCACGGCGCGCCTGCTCATCGGCGAAGACAAAACCTCGTCATGCGTCTACAATTGCCGGCGCCAGCAGGCGAGCCTCGCCGTAATTGGCGCGTCTTGACCTGCGCCGACCAAGCGGGAATTCTTAGGCCTCGCTGGAGGTCGGGTTTAGGAAATCTGGCGAAAATCTAAAATCGGCCGGCTCCCTTGATTGGATCGCAAGCGCCGACATGGAGGGCCCGCTTCGGGGGAGCATGAGCATGGCCGAAATCGAGCAGCTGAACAAATTTGTCGAGGGCGGCGAGGATTATGAATTGCGCTCGAACGAAGACGGCTCCGCATATACGCTCCACTTCAAGTCCGAAAGCCAGATCGTCTCCTTGCAGGGCGAGGATTTAGAATCCTTCCTGAAGGAATATAATCTGATCAAGGTCCAATATCCGCAATATGGGCCAGACCAAAGGCTGGCCCAGATCTGGGATCAGGGCGGCTACAGCTGGCTTGCGGCTGGCCAGGAAAGCGAAGACTAGGTCGCCATCGCGAGGAAGCGCCCCGTGGCCCCCGCGCGGCTCATGAGTGAGCTTGCAAGGCTGTTGCGGCGCGACGCGCGATTTCTTCGCGCTTCTTCTGGAAATCCGCCACCGCCTCGCGCAGGCTCGCGACGAGCGCCGGGTCGGACGAAGCGACCGATCCTCCCTCAAATGGCGGCTTCGGATCATATTCCACCGCAAGCTGCGCGCCCCGCGCCCGGTCTTCGCCTAAAAGACGGGCAGCCAAGGTCAAAGCGAAATCGATCCCGGAGGTCACGCCCGCCGGTCACCCTGTTTCGGTCGATCACGACGCGCTCGGCGACAGGAATAATTCCGAAATAAGCAAGCTGATTGAACGAGGCCCAATGGCAGGTCGCGCGAAAGCCGGTGAGAAGCCCGGCGGCGGCGAGCAGGAGCGATCCAGTGCAGACCGATGTCACATAGGAGGCTCCCTCGGCCTGCCGGCGCAGGAAGCCGAGGACCTCAGGGTCTTCCATGAGCGCGGCCTGGCCTGGTCCGCCTGGCACGAAAAGAATATCCGCCTGCGGGCAATTCGAGAGGGTCGTCGTCGGCAGGATCCGAAGGCCGCCGGGATCGCTGGCGACCGGCTCAAGATCCTTCCAGACAAGATGAATCGTCAATTCCCTGAACCGTGCGAAGATTTCGAACGGCCCGGTGAGATCAAGCTGGGTCAGCCGCGGGTAAAGAAGCATGACGACATTCATGGCGCGACTCAGTCCTCGGATTGCAGTGACGCCGAGAAAGCCCCCAGCGCCAATCTCTAGCTATCGGGTAAATTCAGCCTGATGTGCAATTCGCGCAATTGCTTTGCGGTGACGGCGGAGGGTGCCCCCATGAGCAAGTCCTCAGCGCGCTGGTTCATCGGGAAGAGCACGATCTCGCGCAAGTTCTCTTCGCCCGCGAGCAGCATGACGATGCGGTCGACGCCCGGCGCGATCCCGCCATGCGGCGGCGCGCCATATTGAAAGGCGCGATACATGCCGCCGAATTTTTCCTCGAGCACGCGCTCGTCATAGCCGGCCAGGGCGAAAGCCTTCCGCATGATGTCGGGACGATGATTGCGGATCGCGCCGGAGGAAAGCTCGACGCCGTTGCAGACGATGTCATATTGAAACGCCTTGATGCCGAGAATCGTCTTCTCGTCCGAGGGATCCAGGGCGACGAAGGCGTCATGCTCGAAGTTCGGCATCGAAAACGGATTATGCGAGAAGTCGATTTTCTTCTCGTCGTCGTTCCATTCATACATTGGAAAATCGACGATCCAGCAGAATTCGAAGACGCCGGTCTTCGACAAGGCCAGCTCTTCGCCGAGCCGCTGCCGCGCAGCGCCGGCGAATTTGTAGATATCCTTGGGCTTGCCCAGCACGAAAAAGATCGCATCGCCTGCCTTCAATCCATGAGGCCGCAGATCTCTATAGGGTTTGGCGATCTCAAGCGGGAATTTCTCATCGCCATGCGCCTCAGGCGCGGGCAGTTGAACTGAATCGCTCAGCCGGCCGTTCACACTCTGACGAATGAGTTCTGTGAGTTGGGGACCGATATTTTTAGCGACAGGGCCAGCCCCCTCCGGAAGTGGGCCACCTTGTACGTCGACTTTTGACGTAGAAGACGGCGGTTCGACATTGCGTTCGCTTGCGGCATCAAACACCTTCGACTCAGGCGTGAAGTCCCGCCAGAAAATATAGGCGAGCCCCGGCTGGCCTTCGCTTTTCGCCCAACTGTCCATGCGGTCGCAGAAAGTTCGCTGGCCGCCGCCTGGCGCGGGGACGGCCCAGACGACGGCCTCTGGGTCAGCGGCGAGGCGCTTCGCGAAAACGCCAAAGCCGGAGTCACGGAAGACATTGGTGACGTCGTGGATGAGGAGCGGGTTGCGGAGGTCGGGCTTGTCCGTTCCGAACGCGCGGAGAGCGGCGCTGTAGGAAATCAGAGGAAATTTTTGCGTCACCGGCCGGCCGCCGCCAAATTCCTCGAACACGCCACGCAAGACCGGCTCGACCTCGGCAAAAACATCCTCTTGGGTGACGAAGCTCATCTCGACATCGAGCTGATAGAATTCGCCGGGGCTGCGGTCGGCGCGGGCGTCCTCGTCTCGAAAACAGGGCGCGATCTGGAAATAGCGATCAAAGCCTGCGACCATGATCAGCTGCTTGAACTGCTGCGGCGCCTGCGGCAGGGCGTAGAATTTGCCCGGATGCAGGCGCGAGGGCACGAGAAAATCGCGGGCGCCTTCCGGGCTCGAAGCGGTCAGGATCGGGGTCTGAAATTCGAAGAAGCCGCGCTCCTTCATGCGG